>ERZ773001.405-NODE-405-length-17684-cov-9.02093_pt1 | contig 17684 bp, 19 predicted proteins | sample MGYA00511673_ERZ773001 | MGnify/ENA primary metagenome ERZ773001 (study PRJEB29015, sample SAMEA2738091) | human oral metagenome | biome: human oral; feature: human-associated habitat; material: saliva | place: China | collected 2162 ... | reverse complement strand
TATTTAATTTAAGCATAAATCTGTAAGCAGATTAACACTCACAATCAACAAACCTAATATATTTCAGTAATATATGGTTAATCAATCAATACTACAACATTATAAATTTATGACAAAACAAATCCATAGTCTTGTGTTGCAATATCAAAAGAAGCTAAAAAATCGTAATACCTTTTGTTGCAAAGATTATAGCTGCAGCTACTGCACCAATAATCAAAATGATATTTGCTACTATATCAATTCTGACTACCCATATGAGTATCTCTGTTAAGACATTTACAGGCTTACGCTCATCATTTAACCCCGTGTCATACACATTATGCTTTACAAATATGTATCTTAGGAGCAGGCCAATTAACAGCCAGAATAGCGATGTTGCCATAACAATATACGGAATGAATGGTAAAACCACATAAAACAATCCAGATACTAGTAGCAGTGGCCAAAGTATCAAAAAGAATACTGCACCCATATTACCCTCCTTAAAGAAACTAGAAAGCGACTAGCCCCTTCATTGCAAACGCCCCATAGAAAGCTAGTTGCAGAATTATTGCCATAGCGTTTCCTATGATATCAAATTTGACGAGAGCTACAAATAGCTTTGTCAATTTATTTATCGTCACGCTAGGTACTTCTCGCCCCATTTTAAATATACCATATTTAATGCATAAACGCCTTAAAACTAGTCCGACTATGAGCGAAATCACATTGATTGCTAATCGTTTATATGGAAATGTCAATAAATATATTTCAGCCATATTTATCCTCTCAAGCGCCTCTGTATGAATTTGATGCACTCCACAATTGGAATTACAAGTATTGAAAGTCCAAGTGCAATTGCGTATTCTGTAGCACTTACTGATGTAAATCCAAACATATTAGCTATGAGTGGAACCTCAATGACTATTGTTACAAATACAAGGCTCATAATCATAGTTCCAAATAGTGCCTTGTTCTGGTAATTGAGTCTGAATATGCTTGCCCTCTGCGAGCGCATGTTGAGACTTTGGAATATTTCGCACATGTTCATTGTCAGGAAGGCCATGGTCATACCATCTGGTGAGAGACCCTTTGGCATCTCAAAGTATCCGACCTCCATCGAATGTCCGATAATATATGATGCTATCGTAAGCACAGTTATCATAAGGCCCTGATAAACTATATCAAAGACCATTCCTCCAGCAAAGATTGAATCCTTGGAATCTCTAGGCGGTCTTCTCATCGTATCAGGTTCTTCCTTCTCTAGTCCTAGGGCAAGAGCTGGGAAAGCATCTGTAATCAGGTTGATAAAGAGAAGATGTACTGGCTTTAGAAGCGTAAATCCAAGTAGTGTCGCAAAGAATATACCAAGAACCTCACTCATGTTGGAGCTCAAAAGGAACTGTATAGCCTTACGTATATTATCGTAGATTCTTCTTCCTTCTTCTACTGCATTTACTATGGTTGCAAAGTTATCATCTGCGAGAATCATATCTGACACATTCTTTGTTACATCCGTTCCCGTGATTCCCATGCCGATGCCAATGTCTGCTGTCTTGATTGACGGAGCATCATTTACACCATCACCTGTCATAGCGGTTATCGCGCCACGCTTCTTCCAAGCGCTTACGATTCTAACCTTATGCTCAGGCTGAACTCTAGCATAAACTGAGAATTCCACGACTCTGCTCTCAAACTCCTCATCGCTTATCTCATCAAGCTGCGCACCAGTTATTGCTGCCGATGCATCTTCGATTATACCAAGGTCCTTTGCAATGGCAACCGCAGTATCCTTGTGGTCACCAGTTATCATTATAGGTCTAATACCTGCCTTACGGCACTCTACTATCGCATCCTTAACCTCTGGTCTTATCGGATCGATCATACCTGTAAGTCCAATTAGGCAAAGGTCGTGTTCTAGGTTTTCTGAGCTGTTATTCTCAGGATTTTCGCTCCAGTCTCTCTTTGATACTGCAAGTACTCTTAGAGCCTTGTCTGCCATGGCCTTGTTATCAGCAAGGAACTTGGCTCTTAGCTCATCTGTGAACGGAACTTCCTTTTCGCCATCAAAATAGCTTGTGCACCTGCTCAAAATCACATCAGGCGCACCCTTGGTGAACTGAACAAAGCCCTCTTCAGTCTTGTGAATTGTGCTCATCATCTTTCTTGATGAATCAAATGGGCACTCGTTCACTCTAGGATATGCTATCTCTAGCTCGTATTTCTTAAGTCCTTGCTTTACAGCAAAGTTAACTAGTGCAGCCTCTGTAGGCTCACCTTCAGCCTCATCCTTATCGTTAAGTATCGCATCACAGCACAAAGCCATAGCTGTAGCAATCTGTCTGCCATCACCGATATGCTCTGTAACTGTCATCTTGTTCTGTGTAAGAGTTCCTGTCTTATCTGAACAGATAATCTGAGTACATCCAAGGGTCTCAACAGCTGTAAGTCTTCTTACAACAGCATTTTCCTTGGACATCTTGGTTACACCGATTGATAAAACTACTGTAACTACTGTAGCTAGTCCCTCTGGTATTGCTGCAACCGCAAGCGATACAGCTACCATGAATATATTTAGAATCGATGTAAGGCTCATATCCTTTGATACGAATAGATCAAAGACAAATATGAATACGCATATCAAAAGAACTAGGTATGAAAGCTTCTTACCGAGCTCATTAAGCTTAATCTGAAGTGGTGTAAGCTCTTCCTGTGTCTGATTTAGGGCATCAGCAATCTTGCCCATCTCTGTGTCCATACCTGTTGCTGTTATTACTGCAATTCCGCGTCCGTACACAACAGTTGAACCCATATAGCACATGTTCACTCTATCTCCTAGAGGAACATCCTTGCCATCGCCTAGGTTTAGGATATCAATCAGCTTATTTACTGGTACGCTCTCCCCTGTGAGCGCAGATTCCTCAATCTTTAGGCTCGCTGCACTTATAAGTCTTCCGTCAGCCGGTACAGCATCTCCTGCTTCTAGAACGACTATGTCACCAGGCACTAGCTCTGCACTAGGTATAACCTGCTGCTTACCATCTCTGATAACCTTACAAGTTGCTGCCGTCATGGTCTGCAGAGCCTCTATGGCTTCCTCAGCCTTGCTCTCTTGAAGAACTCCAAGTATAGCGTTAATAAGAACTACTACGATGATGATGAAAACCTCTACCATCGATTCGCCAGAAATAATGTTTGTAACTGCTGAAACACCTGCTGCTATAATCAGCATGATTAACATAGGGTCCTTCAGCTGCTCCAAAAATCTCTGTAGCTTAGTCTTCTTATTCCCCTCTGCAAGTTTATTTGCTCCATATTGAGCCTGTCTTCTTGCGACCTCCTCAGATGTAAGCCCGCTCTCTCCGGTATTAAGATCCTCTAGGACCTTCCTCGGATCATGTAGGTATTCTTTTCCCATAATATCCTCTCTTTATTTAAAATAAAGGTATAGCGCTGCTATACCTAAGGTTTATTCACTCCAGTAGAAGTTCTCCCTGCCTGCGCCAAGCTCAAAATGGTATTTTACAATACCCATATCCATCTTTGTAAAGAAACCGACTCCTGGTCTCAGCTTTACTCGTCTTTCGTTATGAACTATGTTGAACCTCTGCTGATTAAGTGCAGTAGGTGCAAGCATGGCCGCTTCTAGGCCTCTTTTGTACCAATCAGGGTCGCTCTCCTTATAATCGCTCACCGACCTAAGCTTCTTGCTCTTATGCGGCGTCCCTTGAGTCTTACCATATCCTATGGTTATAACTGCAGCAAGCTTTTCATTGAGCTCTGCATGATATACTGTTTTGCTCTTCTTAAATGTCTGTCCAACCCAGCATGTGTTTAGTCCAAGGCTCTGAGCAATCATAACTAAATGCTCTCCGTAGTATCCACATTTAAATTCTAGGTCTGGACCCTTAGGGCCAACTAGCGCAATGTAGTTTTTCACACCCTCAAACTTACCATATTTAGCCATTAGGCAGTCAAAAGCATTCTCATCATTTTCGATAAACTGCATCCTCAGTCCACTGATTTTGTTGTATCTATCTATGGCCTTCTGCATTATCAAAACATGCTCTGAGTCGATATCCTTATCAAGATAAGATCTCACAGAATGTCTCTGTCTCATTAAGTCAAACTTGTCCAAGAAAGTACCATCCTTAAAATATTATATGCACTACTATAACATTTTTTAGGCTATTATGCTCGCTTTTTTTCAAAATATTACTAGGCTTTCCTTACATTCTAGAAAAATGTATCATTATATTATCAGAGATAAAATCCATTCCTGCAACCAGTACTCCCATTACAATAGAAAGTACTCCTATGATTCTAAGACCAATGCTTGAATTTGCCATGGTCTCAGCCTCTTTTAACTCTTCAATATAATGCTGGTCCGGAGATTCTCCGTTGTAAATTACGCTAACAGGAATTTCTCCCTTGCCCTTACATTTGCTAAGGAACCTCGCGCTGCTTTCGAACGAATCCTTCGTCTCTGTATATCGATATTCCCTTCCCTTTGCAGTTTTGAATACAAGTTCGAAATCACATTCAAATGACCATCTGCTCCTTCTGATGTCAAGAACCCTGATAGTTCCACTTACGGTTTTCTTCTTTCTCTCATTTTCGAAAAACTCATTGAGCTTTCTAAGATTATTTGACTGAAACGCTGCTACGCTTATCATAGAATAACCTAATACGCATAGCAATATTCCTATTACATACTCCATTTTATCTCCTGTTAAATACAAAAAAGAGAAACTCAAAATGAATTTCTCCTGCTTTGCTTGACTTCTATCCTAAGAACGCCATTACTTGCTTGCGCACTTCGTTGCCATCTGCAAGACCCTTAGTCTTACCCATGACAGCTCCCATGAGCTTACCCATATTCTCCTTGCCGCCTTCAATTCCCATGGATGCTGCGGTCTCTCTTACGATTTCCGCAATCTTCTCAGGGGATAGCTGCTCAGGAAGATACTTCTTTAGTACTGCGATTTCGGACTTATATGCATCGATTAGATCCTGTCTTCCTGCCTTCTCAAAGTCAGATAAGGCGTCATTACGCATCTTTACCTGCTTCTGTAGCAATTTTTGGATCCCTGCATCATCAAGTTCTTCTCTGTTGTCTACCTCGTACTGCTTAACAGCTGCACGAGCTAAACTAATTGTATTTTTGGCTGTCTCGTCGCGATCCTTGAGGGCCTGCTTGAAATCAGCCATCAGTTGCTCTTTTAGATTCATGTAAATCACTTCGCTTCCGATATATTAATACTTTCTTGCTTTTTTTCTGGCTGCCTCAGATTTCTTCTTTCTCTTTACACTTGGCTTTTCATAGTGCTCTCTCTTTCTTACCTCAGCCATTACGCCGTCTCTTGCGCAAAGTCTCTTGAATCTCTTAAGAGCGCTTTCCAAGCTTTCGTTTTCTCTGACGATTACCTGTGCCATATCTAATCACCTCCTGCCTCTTCGTAAATTCAGCAGTGTTCAGATTTAACTGTAACGCAAATATTATACTATTTTTTTAAGTAACAAGCAAGGAATATTTTTAGCCTGGTGGCCAAAGCATTTTTCTCTTTCCGAGTACGTGGAAATGGAGATGCTTAACCGTCTGGAAGGCATCCTCACCGTTGTTGCTGACTACACGGTATCCGTCCTCAAGTCCAAGGCTCTCAGCGATTTCATGGATTTTGAACATGATGTGACCGAGAAGTTCCTTGTCTTCCTCTGAAACATCATCAAGAGATGTAAGATGCTTCTTTGGAATGATGAGAACATGAACCGGTGCCTGTGGCTCAAGGTCATGGAAGCAGATAAGCTTATCGTCCTCATATACCACATTTGATGGAATATCGTGCGTTCCTATCTTGCAAAAAATACAATCACTCATCTATTATCACTCCTTTCATTCCGTCCTTATATACTTTATCAAGCTTGACCCTGCAAAACTCGTTGAGCTTGCTCTCGTCAGCCTGTGTATAAACTCTAATATAGTTATCCGTGTACCCACACATCAAAGCATCACCATCCAGCTCCTCAAAAAGCACTGTCCTTATGCTTCCTTCACAGCTTCGCCTAAAATCCTCAGAAACTTTCTCTGCATGAGCTATCAAAGCCTGGCTCCTCTGGTTCTTAAGCTCGCCATGAATTTGATTTTTCATCTCAGCTGCCCTAGTTCCTCTTCTCGGAGAATACTTGAAAGCGTGCACCTTGACAAACTTCGCCTCATCACATACAGAAATGCTCTCTGCAAAGTCCTCATCACTTTCCCCAGGAAAGCCTACGATTATATCTGTAGTTATACCATAGTGAGGATCAAAGCTCCTAAGCTCCTTTACAATCTCTAGGTATTCCTGCCTTGTGTACCTTCTCGCCATAGACGAAAGCGTGTTATCGGAACCGCTCTGTATGGAAAGGTGCAGATGCGGACAAAGCTTCTTATATTTAAGAAGGCTTTTCACCTGCTCTTTATTTATAACTGTTGGTTCTAGCGAGCTAAGTCTTATTCTAAAATTCTCAGGCATCGAATCTAGCTCAGCAATGAGAGGCTCTATACCATCAAAGCCTATGTCCTTGCCATATAGCGCCGTGTTGATTCCTGTTAAAACTATCTCCTTAAAGCCTCTATCAATAAGTCCCTTCGTCTCAGCCTTTATCTCTGCTAATGACCTACTTCTAACTTTTCCTCTGGCATATGGAATTATGCAGTAGCTGCAGAATCTATCACAGCCTTCTTCGATTTTAATATACGCTCTGGTTCTAGAATCCATGCCTGTAATGATGCCATCTGAATGGTAGCTATCAAGCCTTTCCCTATCGCCAGCACCTTCTACTACAACACCCTTCTCGCTCATGTACTCTTCTATGTACTTAGGAAGCTCAGCCTTTTCGCCGGTACCACAGACAAGGCTTACACCCTCAATGCTAGAAACCTCATCAGGATCAGTCTCTGCATAGCAACCTGTTACAGCAATCACAGCATCTTCATTCAGGCGCTTTGCCTTTCTTATGAACTGCCTAGACTTTCTGTCCGCCAGGTTGGTAACCGTGCACGTGTTGATTACATATATATCTGCCCTATCTTCGTCGAAAACGATTTCGTAGCCTTTTTGCGCGAATTTTTCCTTCAGGGCCTCTGTCTCATATTGATTCACCTTACAACCCAAGGTGTGAAATGCTATTTTAATACTCATGCTTGAAATTATATCACAGCTTTGTGCAAATATCTCCCATTTTGATATCAAAATATGTCCATTTTGTGGGTCAGATATCTATCTTCACCATTTTTTCACTGTATATATAGTAAATTTTAAATTTTACTTGTTTAAATCGGCTCAAGTAGTGTATAATCAAATTGTGAGCAATTGATGTTTACGAAAAGAGGTATGGATATGGATAAGATTTATGATATAAGAGTTATTGATCGCTTGGGTGAAGAGCATAGCATGAGCGAGTACAGGGGAAAAACTCTTTTGATAGTAAATACAGCTACTGGCTGTGGATTTACGCCACAGTACGAGGGCCTAGAGAAGCTCTATCGCAAATACAAGGATAAGGGCTTTGAGATTTTGGATTTTCCTTGCAACCAGTTTGGACGCCAGGCACCAGGAACTGCTGAAGAAATTCATGAATTTTGTCAGCTAAAGTATGATACGAGTTTTCCACAGTTTGCTAAGATTGAGGTAAACGGTGCAAACGAGCATCCTCTTTACACATTCCTGAAGTCGCAGAAGGGTGGTCTTCTAGGAAAGAAAATTAAATGGAATTTCACAAAGTTTTTGATCGACAAAGACGGAAATGTAATCGAGCGTTTTGCTCCTACAGTTAAGCCTGAGGACATCGACGATAAGATTTCCGCAATAATATAAGGAGTTAGTATGGATAAGTACGATAATTTAAAGCTAGATAATCAGTTATGTTTTCCGCTTTACGCTGCGGCTAAGGAGATTGTTAGAAAATACAAGCCTATGCTTGATGATCTGAATCTCACCTACACTCAGTACATCACCATGATGGTTCTGTGGGAAAGAAAATCAGCAAATGTAAAGGAGCTCGGTTCGTACCTTTATCTTGATTCAGGAACACTAACGCCACTCCTAAAGAAGCTAGAGTCCAAGGGATATATCAAGAGAACTAGGATGGCAAGCGATGAGCGTAACCTTTTGGTCGAGATTACACCTGAGGGTGAAAAACTGAGAGACAAAGCTGTTTATGTTCCTATTCAAATGGGTAATTGCATAAATATGGAACCTGAAGAGATGGCAACTTTATATAAGCTACTCCACAAGGTTTTAGAAAACACATCAAAGTAAGTTAAATATAATGTCAACATTATAAATGGAAAATTAGGAGGATATAATTATGTCAGTATTAACAATCACAAAAGAAAACTTCGAACAGGAAATACTTAAGTCAGACAAGCCAGTTATCGTAGATTTTTGGGCAGCTTGGTGCGGACCATGCAAGATGCTCTCACCTGTTGTAGACCAGCTTGCTGAGGAGCTTGAGGGCGTTAAAGTTGCTAAGATCAACATCGATGAGCAGATGGAGCTTGCAGAGAAATACAATGTTAGCTCAATTCCATGCGTAGTTGCATTCAAGAACGGCGAAGAGGTTGGCCGCTCAGTTGGACTTGTACCTAAGCAGAAACTAGTAGACCTTCTTAAATAATTAAAATATATAATCACACTATAATACGCAAAATTTAAAGGTTAAGCACGGGCTTAGCCTTTATTTTTTTCTTGAATTTTGATTAGTCCTGTACTAAGATAATCTAAAAGAATGAAAACCTAGGAGGAGTTATGCTATATTTAAATCAATTAGAATACCCAGATATAAAGTATCCAACAAATGTTAAGGAGCCAGGTTGCGACCTTGATGTAAACGGAAATATCAAAGACGCTGGTTGCGGAATCTGCTCAGCTTGCATGATGGTAGATAGACTTTGTACAGAGAGCCTAAGCATGGAGGAATGTATTAAGATGTCCATAGATGCAAAGGCAAACCTTGACCCAGGCACTGAGATGAAGTTCCTTGCCCCACCTCTTGCAGAGAGATTTAATCTTGATCTTGTGGAATCTGATAACTATCACGATATGATTGATGGTCTAAGAAATGGGGGCTGTGCGATCGTAAATGTTGGCGGAGACTATGAGGGACACCACGGCCTATTCACACGCAGTGGCCACTTTATTGTTGCCGTAAGCTACAGAGATGGCGAATTTCTAATTCTAGATCCTTCATGGAGCGAAGACAAGTTCCAGGAAGAAGGACGTAAGGGTCAGGTTCGCGAAGAAGGATTCTTAATCTACGCAAAGCCAGAAGTTGTAGATGCTGATGCTGCAAACCGCAGCCCACGCTACTACATCTTCACACGTAAGGAAGATAAGGCTAGCAAATAATATTTGAATAAAACAAAAGTTAAGGGATTCCCAGCTCGGGAATCCCTTTTGTTTTTAGTGCAATCAGTCTTTTTTCTTCTTAGTAACCATTATTACAATAATGCCTAGTACCGACGCACCAAGTATTATGCCGTAAAGCTTAATATTTGATCGATCGCCTGTGTTTGGTACATTCTTTCTATATAGATGAATAATGTCGCCATTCTTTGCTGTATAGGTTCTTATTAGCGTGTAGCCCTCAAACTTCTCTGCTGGCTTTGTTCCATACTCTGGATCCTTTAGATTATGATTGTCCTCAGTCACCCAGTAAGTTCTAATCTTGCCATATACAAAGGTCAAAACATTTGTATCGTTAGCAGTTGAAAGAGTAAGGTTCTTGCTCGCAAAGTCAGGTGCATAATCCCTGATGTTTAGCGCAGTTGCATAAAGAACTGAATATAGATTATCCGTTCCTGTCAGTGCACTTGCTAGCACGTTTCCTGCCTCGTCAACATATCTGATTTCCCAGTTTGCCTGCTCTCTTCCTATCCACTTTGCATAGATTGTTGTATCCTGAGCAAGGCTTTCGTTTACATCAAAAGGCTGTGTGAAGGCTGCATCCTTGAACCAGCCTGCAAACCAGTAGCCGTCCTTTGATGGTATTGTTGGAAGATCCTTGTGTACACTTCCCATCTTTGGAATGTCGATAACTGATGGTAGCGCTGATGTTGCACCGTTACCTTCAACAGTTACCTTGATGTGTGGCTCTTCCCATTTTGCGTATAGAACCATATCGCGAGAAGGCATCGTGGCTTTATCCGAAAGCTTTGTTTTATCATACATTGAGCTTACAGTATACCAACCTGCAAATACATAGTGTGCTGGCACATTAGCAGGCTTGATTGGATTGCTAATACCACTAATCTCCGAGTTTAGAGGTGTTCCAAAGAGAAGTCTTACAGGATTATTATCTGCATTTGCAAAACGTAAAGTAAATTCATTTCGTTTTTTATAAAGATGTAAATATGCAACACCATCGCCATCATAATCTCCGATTATCTGATTATTCCTAACCAAATCTACATGTAAATTAGGTGTATATGGCTTTAGGTCAGGATTGCTTGCATCTACATTGGTAGTAAATTCATCCTCACTATTTGTGTAGTAATAAAACACATTTGTATATGAATCTGAATTACCGAATATATAGTAGAAACTACTAAAAGAATAGGTCTCTAATAGAGACTTTTCCTTTCGCATATCCCTAGTCCAAGTACCATCGATATTTTGGTAATGATACACGGCATATATTTGTCTAACAGTTTCAGGTGCTAGTACTCTTGCATGGAACTCTATATGATAGTCATCTACCATAAATTTATATCTCTCAGTAAATGAACTAATAATGTTTTCAGTGCTAAACTGGGAATCTGTGGGTGAAGTCCATCTAAACTTCTTGTCTAGCACTGGAACATCCTTTGTCGAATGTCCGTATATTCCCCTATATGACTCTCTATGGTCCTCTGCATTAGTATCCATATTGTAGTATACCTTTGTTATGGTCATAACAGGTCTATCGTAATATACATTCACAACAGTTTCACCATCTCCGCTAACGGTCTTTCCGTTGTTATCCGCAGCTGTCTTAGCACTGTTGTACTTCATATATTTAGTTTCACGTGCTGTAGTATCATATACTACTGCAGTATTTACATTCTGAACCTTTACCTCAGTGTCAATTAGATTGTATGTCTTCTGATCATCTGCCAGATCAACCTCATCTGTACTCTTCTGATACCAGTAATTCACTCTGTAGCTAGCCTGAAATGGAACATCATACTTAGCGGATACAACCATGTCCTTGCCTGGCTGAACACCTGGTGTCCAAACATGTGCTACACCTGACTCATCTACATACTCCCAATTTTGGAAAATCTTGCCAGGAATATTTGGCTGTGCTGGCGTTAGCTGATTTGTTCCATAAAGGAATGTCTCATAAAAGTCCTGATCTGGATCACCAGTCTTAAAATATGTGGTGAATTCCTTTCTCGCATAGTACACAGAAACCGTTATGTCTCCACTAGGTGCTATTGTAACCTGCTCTGGAACTAGTGCCTGAAAGCCTTCGTAACTTCTGTTTGCAGTAGCCTCAGTCTTCTGACCTACATTTCCTGTAAGAGTCTCGTATTCTGCCATTGATTCATCATTGTAAGTGCCGTCAAGACTCTGTCTTACGTGTCTTACCTTGTATGTTCTCGTCGCTGGTGCTGTCTGTCTACTTGGCGCTGGATCAGCTGCGTAAACAGCTGCTGGCAGTGCTGTAGCAAGCATGCTGCAAATCAAAGCAAAAGATAGCAGTAGCCTAAAACCCTTCTTTTTCATAGTTGCCCCCCTTTAGGTAAAAAATACATTAAAATTATACTACATTACTATTTCACAATCAACACAAGCTATCTGATAAATCATCCCATTAATTCAATTTGATGAACTTTTTGAGACTCATCAAAAAAGGACCTGCGGTCGCAAGTCCTTTGATTAATTATTTTTAGCTGTGCTTTCTCTTTACTACTGCAATTAGAAGGGTTCCAAGTCCTGAAATTGCCATTGCTGCTCCGTAAAGTGCTATATTTGAGCTATCGCCTGTGTTTGGCACATTTGACTTAGTGGCCTTTGGTGCTTCGATAGTCTCAGCTGGCTTCTGCTTGCTATATACGAATGTCACCGTATTCATATCATCTGCGCTCAAAAGGCTTAAATTCTTGTTAGCATAGTCAACTGCATATCCAGGAATGTTTAGCGCGCTTGTGTAAAGCACAGCGTATAGATTATCCGTTCCTGTGCTTGAGCTAGCTAGCGTATTTCCATCCTCATCGACAAATCTGATTTCCCAGTTTGCCTGCTGTCTACCAATCCACTTTGCGTAGACTGTAATGTCCTGAGTTAGGCTTTCGTTTACATCAAATGGCTGCGTGAAAGCTGCATCCCTAAACCAGCCTGCAAACCAGTTGCCGTCCTTTGATGGAATCATAGAAAGATCTCTGTGAACGCTGCCACGCATCGGAACATCAATTACACTTGGAAGCTCTGAATTCGCTCCATTACCTTCCACTGTCACCTTAACTCTCGGCTGAACCCACTTTGCATATAGGAACTTGTCCTGAGTACCCATCTTCATCTCAGGGTCATACTCTGTGCCGTCCTGGAGTCCTGGCGATGTGTACCATCCATCAAATACATATTCTGCTGGTATGTTTGCTGGCTTAATAGGATTGTTAATTTCGGCATTTGCAGATGATAAAGCTTCGCCGTAGTGTAGCTTCACAGGAGTGTTTCCTGCATTTTCAAAGCGAAGGTCATACTGCCTTAGCTCTACATAAACGTGCATATATCCTACGCCGTCATTATCATAGTCACCTACAATCTTTCCATTTTGCAAAGTTTGTATCTTCTGTCCAGATGTATATGGCTTGAGCTCAGAATTTGATGGCCCTACATCAGTAGTGAATTCATCCTCTGCATTAGTCCAGTAATAGTAAGCATAATTATGTGCTACATTTGACGTAAAATATGTCGAGAAGTTTAGAAAGTTATAAGTAGAGCTCTGAAGCTTCTTAGACTTCATATCCCTTGTCCAAGTTCCATCCGCGTTCTGGTAGTGGAAAACTACGTATATCTCTGAATTTGACGGCGGTGCAAGGATTCTAGCATGAAACTCTATGTGATAATCATCAATCATGAATAATGGTAGTATAGTGAAAATAGCCGGCATTTGCCTTCTACCATTGCTCGCACTTCCTGCAGCTGACCATCTGTACTTAGGATCAAGTCCACCGGTTTCTTCGGTCGAATGTCCGTAAAGCCCCTTTAAATCAACTCTATGGTCCTCGACTCCTGTATCAGTATTATAGTATACCAAAGTGATTGTCATTACTGGACGGTCGTAGTAAACATTTATGACTGTTGATCCGTCAGCATTTACTAGCTTATTTGCATTTGCAATTCTTGTCTTATCAGCATTAAACTTTTTATATGTCGTCTCTCGAGTAGTTGCATCAAAGTTAGGTACCGTATTGATATCCTGCACCTTCTTTTCTGTATCAAAGAGTGAATATGTTTTTTCATCATCTGTGTAAGAAATCTCATCAGTCGCATTTTGGTACCAATAGTTTATGGTGTACGAAGCCTGAGTTGGAACATCGTACTTAGCGTAAACAGTCATATCCTTGGCTGGCTGAATTCCCGGTTGCCAGTTTTTAATCACTCCGTTTTCGTCCACATATTCCCAGTACATGAACATATTACCATTAATATCAAGCGCAGGTGGTGCAGACTGGCTTTCTTCATAACGGTTTGTCTGGCTGAATTCCTTAGTAGGATCTGCAGTCTTAAAATATGTTGTATAGCTTTTTCTTGCATAGTAAACGGTAACCGTTATATCACCACTAGCTGCTATCTGAACCTGCTCTGGAACAAGCGCCTGAAATCCCTCATAGCTTTTGCTTGCCTTTGCCTCAGTCTTATCGCCCACATTTCCTGTGAGAGTTTCGTACTCGGCTAGTGACTCGTCGTTATAGTTGCCATCTAGTGTCTGTCTTACATGTCTTACCTTATATGTTCTTGTAGCTGGCACAGTCTGTGTAGTTGATATATCATCGGCTGCAAATGACGCAAGCGGCATAGCTGTTACAATGATGCTACATATCAAAGTGAGTACTACTGTAAGTCTTAATCCTTTCCTATTTTTCATTTCTAATCTCCCCATATATTTCAAATTATTTTTCCAAAATAAAAAAGGCAAAATGCACACCCCCTTGGGAGTAGGTTTTGCCTTTTATATTCCCCTTAAAAAAAAGACATTGCTGCCTTTTTCATTTATATCGATTTATTTCTTAATCTCTATTCCCAAGCTCCCTTTAAATTGTGCACTACTTATATACACTTTGAGAGCTAAATTTAATCAAAGTTTTTCAAAAAAATTCATTTCACAACTACACTTATCGCACAGATTACTAGAGCTATTGCCATGACAATATTCACCGCTTTTTGATGATTGATGAATAGATTTCTTAGCTTTGCACCAGCGAGTAGCCAGATCATATTGCACACAGGTCCAGTGAATGGTAAGAAGCATCCTACGAGAAATAGACTAAGAAATGAATCGCTATATGGCGCAACATAGGTTCCTAGTGCTGTGAAACAAAACAGTATGACCTTGGCATTGGTCAGCTGGACTATTAGTCCAGTTTTGATGCTATAGTTAACCTGCTTGCTTGTTTCTGGAGACACTGTACTCCTTAGTATATGTATCGCAAGCCAGATTATATATGCTGCTCCAACATAGGCAAAATATGCGATGTACTTTCCGAGAACTTCACCAACAAAATATATAAGGAAAACCGCTATCATGGCATCTATGAAAAAGCCGATGAAAATTCCCCACCACTGTCTCAAAGCTACCTTTTTGCCCGCGTTAAGACTTGCCGATAGACTGCATAGATTTGCAGGTCCTGGCGTTATTCCGTTTATATAGCAGTAAAATAGAAATGATGGTATTAGTGCAACTGGCATTAGCCTTCTCCTTTGTCATGCTTAGTTTAGCTCTTTTCCGTCAAGAACACACTCGACGAGTTTATCCTCTTCATTATAAACTAACTTGAGCGAAAAGAAATCCTCTCTTTCATCTAAAAGCCTTAAGAAAATCTTATCGCCCTCCCAGAGTTCTAGTTCCATAAGCTTTGATTTAGGCACCCACTCTAGAACACCCTCGTCGCATGCCTTTGGCTCTCCTTCAACATTTTTTGCAGTGAAAAGATGCATGTACTCTATGGTTTCCTTGCCCTTCTTGCCATAAACAAAAGTGATAATCCCCCTAAACCTATAGTCGCATAGTATATATCCAGTTTCCTCATATACCTCGCGAATAAGACATTCCTCCGGACTTTCCGCATGCTCAAAATGTCCGCCGACACCTATCCACTTGTCCTTATTTACATCGTTTTCCTTGAGGACTCTATGCATCATAAGATACTTTCCGTCACGCTCTATGTAGCACAATGTGCTCATCTTTGATCTTAGCTCATCAAAACCTGCTGTCATTTTCCTACCTTCTTAAAGTAAAAAAGGCCGCGATGGGCCCTATTAGTTGAAAATATTTACTCCAACGATGCTTGCGATCATCATGATTACACCTGCAAGCGCGACGCCTAGCGTAACTGAAAGCACCGTCTTCTTAAAATCTATATCGAGTATGCTCGCTGCAAGCGTTCCTGTCCAAGCACCTGTTCCCGGAATAGGAATGCCTACAAACAACAAAAGCGCGATAAAAACTCCTCTATCGCTCTTCTGCGTGAGCTTGTGTCCAGCCTTCTCTCCTTTGCTCAGAAAGAAGCGACACGGCTTCCATATAAAAGGTCTTTCGCATCCCCAGATTAGAATCTTTCTGGCAAATAGGTAGATGAATGGAACTGGTATCATGTTACCTATCATGCATATGAGTAAAGACTCTATGACTGGCAGGTCGCGTGCCTGAGAAAATGGTACTGCAACTCTGAGCTCAGCCATGGGGAGCATAGACATAAAAAACAAATAAACGTAGTTTTTTAGCATCTTCACTCTCACTGATCTAAATAATACTTAAGAGTATTTTACTTGAATCAGTCGATATTAGCAAGCTAATAAAAATTCGTCCCTCATATTGCATGTGAGCTTGATACCACGTGCCTCTAGAACCTTCTGAAGTGCTTCTAGTGTCTGTGCAAGATCTTCCTTGTTTGCATTTTCACCCATGTGACCTATTCTAACAACCTTGCCTTTGAGCACATCAAAGCATCCGCTTATCAAAATGCCAAACTCATCTCTAAGCCTGCTCAAAATCTCATCCTCTGTAATTCCTTCAGGAATTTCTATTACTGTTACATTGTTAGAATATCCGCTTTCTAGATAGAGCTTAAGTCCAGCCTTTTCCACTGCATTTCTTGTGGCCCTTGCAAGCTGCTTATGTCTATTCTGAAAATCTGCATCCTCAAGATAATTATCTATCGCAATCCTTAGTCCCATGATGTCGCTTGCCGGCATCGTATATGGGAACCACTGGTTTTCGTAGTAGTCCTTGATGAAAAGGAGGTTTGCATAGAAAGCTTTGATAGGAGTTTTACGCTTTTGCATTGCCTCAAAAGCCCTGTCGCTAACCCAAACCATAGTAAGTCCTGGAGGAGCTGAAAGCGCCTTTTGAGAACCTCCGCACAGTATATCTATCTTAGAGTTACTTACATCTAGCGGCTCTCCAAACATTCCTGCTACTGAGTCACAGACTGTCAAAATTCCAAACTCATCAAAGAGCTTACTTATGCTTTCGACATCGTTCATAACTCCACTTGGCGTGTCGCAGTGAACCACAGTTGCATACTTAAAGTCGCTATCCTTTAATAGGAAATCTCTTAGCTCATCTACATTAACTGGATTTCTATAGTCGCTGCTAAATAGCACTGGCTCTCCGCCGTACATGCTAACAAAATCAGCAAAGCCCTTACCGAAAATTCCATTATCTATTACGAGTACTCTGTCGCCTTCTTCAGTTAAAGAAGCGCAGGCAGCCTCTAGGCCTAGTATTCCTTCTCCACCTAGGATGAAGGCTTTGGTATCAGTGTGCATTGCCTTTGATAGAAGCTCACAAGTTTCCTTATAGAAGTCAAAGAACTTAGGGTCTATATCTGGATTCGTAAACTCCTTGCTTCTTTCTAATCTTACGTTTTCTCTGACCTGTGTAGGTCCTGCTGTCATTATCTTGTACATTCTACGCTACCAGGTACCTTCCTTGTTGCTAGCTTCAAAACTGGTGCCACTAGAAGTGCTACAACTATAGCAAATCCAACCTGTGCGATATTGCCAGGCATTGATCCAAATGGAGCTATCCAGTTTCCGGTCAAAAGAACCTCTGCAAAGTAGTAGCCAACTAGCTTGATAACTAGTGCTAAAACAAGGGAAACAAGGCTATTTGCAAATGCGTTCTTGATTGGCTTTTTCTCTGCGAAATATCCAACTGTATATCCCATGAGTCCAACAATTACGAATGTGAATGGCGCCCATGCACCCCATCCGCTCATTATATCAAAGAGTCCCATTCCGCATGCACCTGCTAATGCTCCTGTTCTTCTGCCAAAGAGCATTGCTCCAATGAATAGAGGTACGTTGCCAAGGTGGATTAGTCCGCCGCTTCCTGCAAGTGGAAGTCTTACATTAATTAGCCATGTTGCAACGTAAACCATTGCGATGAAAAGTGCTGTAATTACGAGCTCTTGTGTTGTTATTTTTTTTCTATTTTCCATTTGTATAACTCCT
>ERZ773001.402-NODE-402-length-17727-cov-32.9237_pt1 | contig 17727 bp, 9 predicted proteins | sample MGYA00511673_ERZ773001 | MGnify/ENA primary metagenome ERZ773001 (study PRJEB29015, sample SAMEA2738091) | human oral metagenome | biome: human oral; feature: human-associated habitat; material: saliva | place: China | collected 2162 ... | reverse complement strand
GCGCAGGCATGTACGCGACGTTGTTGTAGCTGTAATGGTCAGCAATTTTGCGCAGAGTACGAAGCTGCTGCTGTTCCGCCGGTGCCAGCTTGTCGGTCGCGGCAAAGTGGTAGAGACGTGCCAGGTTCTCTCCCCGAATGCTGGGAGATTCGTCCCCGGTAATTCGGCCGGAGGTGGTGTTCGACTCTTCCGTCAGCAGGGTGCAGAACTCTTCCAAATTTGCGATGGATGCGACGGGTTCTCGGTGCTCAACGCCGGGCAATAGCACCGGTGGCACCTCTACGGAGGCGCCCGCCGCCTCCGCCTCTTCCGGCTGAGACAGGCGGTCTTCGGGCAGGCAGGCTTCAGCGGCACCGCGCAACTCCAGGGGCAGCACCTCGTAGGCTTCGAGGACGCGGTCAGCAACGTAGTTGGCGAGCGCCACCTGCTCGGCGGTTTGCGCCTTCTTGCGCTTAGCTTTGCTCAAACCGGCGTACTGGGTGGCGATGAGCTTGAGCAGGCGCAGGGCGCCGCGCTGAATCTTCTTTTCGGTGCGGTAGAGGTTCGCGCCGAGTGCGTCGATGAGCTGTTCCAGCTCAACCTGTTCGAGCGGTGCCAGCTCTGCATTTTCGTTCTTCTGCAGGGCGGCGGGTGCGCAGGCTTTGAGCACGTTCTGCAGCATGGTCTGGGCGAAACCAACCGATGCGCTCGGTTCAGCGGTGAGGACAGCCATGAGCTGCCCGAAGCGTGCCCGGTTTTCTGCGTCGGTGGGCTGCAGGTCGGTGTAGACGGAGTGGAACGCTGCCGAGTTGAAGGCGCTAAAATCGCTGGTCAGGCCGCGTAGCAGGGCGTCCAGAATCTCGTCGCGGATGTCGAAGTATTCACCCATCAGGCGGCACAGTTCCGCGCTTTCGCCCATGTAGTTGCCGTAGCCCTTGAAGAGCACCCCTTCGGTGCGGAAGACCGCCCAAAACTCCTGGTCGAGCAGGGTCATGTCACGGGTAAAGAAGGTCTTGAGCTGGGCGTGATTACTGGCGCTGCCCTTCTTCACGCAGGGCAGGGCTTCGTGCAGGAAAAGAACCAGGTATTCGGGGGCATCGCAGCTCAGGTTTCGGGCGCGAAGCAGCATGTAGCAGGTTTCCCAGATCTTCTTCGAGCGCGCCCAAGAGTTCGGCAGCCCCTCAATAAAACGCAGAATCCACTCGTCAGGGCGTTCGGTGGCGCCGAGCAGGAACGCGTCAATCAGCTGCTGATCGGGTTTACCTTCCCAGAGCAGGGTGCGCATGGCGCGACCGGCGGAACGGTGGTATTCCCAGGGGTCACCGTCGGGGGTGCGCACGAGCGCCCCGGCAACGTATGCGGCGAGCGGGGTGCGGTTAATGTGGTCGCTACCGATCACGCTCCTGGGGGTGAGGGTTCGGGCGAGGGAGGCGCGTTCCTCCTCGGTAGCGCCGGTGATGACGGCGTGGTATTCCTGCACGTCAGTTGATTCTGCCGCCATGAGGGCTTTGAGGGCGGCGCGGCGCTCTTCGAGGGTGCGCTCACCTGCATTGTGCTCACCGGCGCCGTGCTCGCTAGGGTTATGCGGCTGGGCGGTATCAGTCATTGGTACCTGCTTTCAGAGTTGATGGTGAATGGTCGTGAAGAGTTGAACGGAAGTGTTGAACGGGTGCGGGCGGGGCGGTTAGCCCTGCACCTGTTTGAGGATATTCCGGGCATACCGCGCCTTCTGCGAAGAACCGGTCAGCGAACCCAACCAGGCACGCAGCGGCTCATCCACAAGCTCCGCACGGGTGGCAGGGTCGAGAGTCGCCAACGCCTGGCTGAAAGCGCCGAGCAGCTTACCGAGCGAGTTCGCCCCGGTATCCAGGTGCGGTATGAGGCGCGCAAAGAAGCGCACCGCCGCCCGCGCATCCAGCTGGGCGAAGTCGGTGAGGGCGAGAGCCCAACGGTTCAGCATCGCCAGCGGCACAAAGTTCACGAACCCTGCCGTGGCGTCCTCAAGGCTGAGCTGGTTGTCCAGCACGCGGTGCATGATTTCCACGGCGAGGGAACGAATTTCGACGCGCTGCTCCGAGAAGCCCGCGGCGAACACGAACGCGCAGGCGGGACCCCACGCGCCGGGGTGCGCCGCCAATGCCAAATACAGGCTCCGGTCGAAGGCGCTGTGATCCAAGGTGTACCAGTTGCTGCTAGCGCAGTAGTACGCCAGCGGTTCTGCCCGTGAGGGGTAGAGCAGGGCGTACTGTCCTTCTTCGTCGTGGTGGGCGGTGGCGAGGCCACGGAAAGCATTCAGCTCGGGGGTGGAAGCACCGTGCATCACCCCGTTCAGCTGAAGGCCCCAGCTTTTCTCCCGCTGGGATACCGTGATGGATTCCAGGTAGGGGTTGACGCGCCCGGTGGCGAGGGTGCCGTCGAGGGCGGAGCGGAGCACACGAATCTGGGTAGGAGCAGAGCGCGGAGCGTCCTCCTGAGCGTTCTTCACGTATTGCTCTTCGAGGCTTTCGAGCAGGGTCAGCGCCTCAGCGCGACGGCTCTGTGCGTCCTGCCGCTGCTCATCGGTAGCATACGGAGGCAGCACTTCCGGCACACGCACACGCAGTAGCGCCGCCGTGAAATCCGGGCGCAGGATGGGGGCTCCATCAGCCAGGTTCTTGGCGTACCGGCGCACCAGGGTATCCGGATGCACCCACCCGCCGAGCAGTTCAGGGGTGGCGAGCGGCGTGTAGCTCTGCCTGCTCTTCAGCGCGCCGAGGGCGTCCTTGAAGCCGGTGCTGAAGAACGCGGCGTGGCGGGAGTACATGGTGTGCAGGTTCGGCACCGTACCGGGGTCTTCCTTCGGGGTCATCTCCGACGCCTTCGGGCGCTCACGCAGCTTCCCGGCGGCGGCTAGAACCGTCAAGTGCGCGCGCATGTCGAACCATGTCAAACCCCAGTGGTTTAGCTTTTTCAGGCAGATAGGAACAAGCTGTTCGAGCAGGTTCGGACTCTGCGCGGTGCCGTCGGCGCTGAGCAGGTAGGCGGTGAGTAGTTCCAGCTCCAGCTCACATCCGGCGTGCGTTTCGGGCTGGTCTGCTTCGTTGAGCGCGTCGGGGGTGGCGCAGGGCGCGACCTGGTGGTGCAGGAGCGCACGGGCGCGTTCTTGCACGTCGGATGCGGTAACGGGGCGCACGGGGGTGTCCCAGTACCGGTGGATTACGGCTCGGGAGGCGGCGAGCGCCTCCGCGGCGGCGGCCTCAATGCCTGCGGCTTCGGTGAGGGCGCTTTCCGCACCGCTCCCCTGACCATTCCCCAGGCTATTCCCCTGTCCATTCTCCAGGTCTTGTGCTTCTTCAAGCAGCGGCGAGCCGTTCTCCTGAATCTGCGCCACAACCAGCGGATCCAGCTGGGGTCGGTAGTCGCGGTAGAGTTCGCGGGCACGCTCGGCAAACACAACAGCGTCGGCGCTCGCATCGTCTGCGGCGCCCGCCTGCACCCTTTCTTCGAGGTGTTTGAGGGCGGCGGCTTGAACCTGCGCGTGGGTGTGGCTGAGCGCCATGACCACAGCGTCTTCGCAGGCGGCAGCGTCGAGGGTGCCCGCCCGGTAAAGCGCCTGGAGCATGGTCAGGATTTTGAGCGCGTTTGCTTTGGTTCCGGCGCATACGGCGGGTGCCGCGTAGGCGAAAGCGGCGGCATCCAGTACCTGCGGGTTTTTGCTCCAGAGGCGGTGAATATGCCGCACGCCGAGGGTTACGCTCGGGCCGATGGGCGAGGAGAAAAGCGTCAGAAATTCGCTCTGACGTGCCGCGATTTCTTCGGCGGTGAGTTTGAGTCCGGTGACCAGGCGCGAGAACCAGCCGACCCGGTACGCCGGGAAGTCGCTCATGAGGGAGCTTAAGAGCGCGTCAATGAGGCGGTCACGGCTGATCAGCCCGGTTTCGGTGGCTTCGATGAGGGCGCAGGACCAGCCGGGGTTGTTGACCTTCTGTGCGGGCTTGTAGGAGTCGCGCTGGGTGAGGGATACGTCCCGGTTGCCTTCGACGGCGAGCATGCCCCAGATGAGCTCTTCACGCAGTTGCTGATCTTCACGCAACAGCGGGAGGATCAGCTCACGGTCGCAGTTGATGAGGGCGGTGTAGTATTCCTCGTTGTGTTCGAGGCGCGCCCCGCCGTAGAGCTCAGCTAGGCGCATCGCAACGCCTCCGGTGAACCAGCCGAACTCTGCGAAGGCTTTCACGCGGTCCTGGGTGACGGTTCCGGGCGTGTTTTTACCGAGCTGGGAGCCGAATGGGGTGGTGACAATGTCGAAGTACTGCCAGCGGCGGTAAATCTGTTCGAGGGTACCACCGACCGCCAGGATGTTGGCGAGGTTGCGGTTGAAGTGCATGATGTCGCTCCAGGTTTTCTGTTGCCTGGTGAGCGGGTAAATGACTTCGCCGGGGAGCGGCTCGGTGATGACACCTTCGGGGAAGGTGTGCGTTTCGGGGCGTTTACTCATGATGGTCTTTCGGGAAGGAAGCTGAGGCGAGCTTTTGGGGCGTCGTCTTTTAGTGCGGTGCGTGGTATGTCGGGGCGTTTGCCCTAGCCGGCGGCGTGTTCGCGGTAGAGAATGCTGACCGCCAGCGCGTGTTTGCAGGGGCCGCGCGTACCGCGGTACTTCAACCACCAGGGGCAGGAGCAGAGGTACCCCTCCACAGCGTACGGGTCAGCAGGCAGCACCACGGTGTACGTATTCTCGCCGCTGCGCACACTGTATTCACCGGTGCCGTACTCCCCCGCACCGACCCGCTCAATAGCGCCGGAGTCGGCAAGCTTTTTCGCGCCAACCAGGCGCGGGTGCATGGCGGTCAGCGCCTCCGGATGCACGGGCAGCGGGCGGTGGAAATACTCGCCAGCATGCGCGTCAAAACCAACCTGACCGGAGGAAGCCAGCAGGGCGAGGGCGTCGCGGGTTGCCGCCTCGTCCAGGCCGGCACGGGCAGACATGACGGGCACGTCAATGCGCGGCTCGAAGGAAAGCAACACGCTAAGCATGTCAGCATTCTGGGCGGTGTTCGGGTTAGACAGCGCCTGCAACACGGATCCCTCACCGGAGAACCCACGTGACTTTTCGGGGCTCAGACCGATACTCAGGCGCGCGCCGGGCAGATGCGCCACCCACACGCTGGGCACGGGCGCGTTACCGGCGCTCACGGGCTCACTGTACGCGTCCAGGCGCTGAATGTGGCGGATGAGCGGCTCAAGCACGCGCAGACGCTCGGGGCCCGCCACGCATACTGATCCGGCGGTGGCGCGGGTTGCAAGACGCAGGGAACGCACGGCGCGGGTTGCCCACAGCACCGCCTTGGTGCTGGAGTTACGCGGCAGGGAGTGGATGAAGGTTCGGGCGGCGGCAGCGTCCAGGCTGTGCACGGGGCTCATGCGGGATGAAAGCATCTGCGTTTCTGCAAAACCCTTAAGCCAGCGGATGGGCAACGGCACTTTTTCTTCCATGACGGAGCCGTCAAGGGTCGTGGTGAGCAGCCCATCGTCGCCAACGTTCAGGTGGATGGGCTCCCCTGCCCTGAGGGAGGCGAGCGCGGCGCGCAGGGGCGGGTTGACGTCTACGTTGGTGACGCCTACGGCACTGTGGCTGGCGTCAAGTGCGCTGGAGTCAACGTCAAGGCGCGCATACACTCCGCAGCAGGCGCTGAACGATTCGAAGCGCAGGCCTTCGGCGGTGCTGGTGACGACGGGGTCTGCGGCGCGTAGGGCTCCGGCGAGGGAGCTGGGCGGCACGTAGAAGCGGGTGCGGGCGACCCTGGCGACGACCAGTAGTGCGGTGGCGTAGACGTCTGCTCGTTCGAGGAACCCGGAGAAGAAGTACGGGTGGGAGGCGGCACCTTCGGGGGTGCTGCCGCCGCTGGTGGCGAGGCTGAGCGCGCGGGAGTCGGCGCCGTCGATGAGGGCTGACGGGGCGGTGTACGTGTAGTCGAGGGTGTAGGCGCTCATGGCTTCGTTGCCTTTCGTATGTGGTGTATACGTCCTATCATGCCGTAAAGATTCGCGCCCCGCTACCGCTTTCGTCATTGCCGTTTGGTGCATAAAAAATCCCCGGCATTCTCGGTTGAGAAGTGCCGGGGAGAAGCTCTATTGGCTCACCCTCGGTGGGGTGGGCGTGGGCTCTGATGAGAGGCTCTGACTAGACCACAATCTGGCCGTTGAAGCGCAGGGCCAGGCCGTACAGGACCACTGCGATAACCCAGATGACGATTACGGTCACGGTCAGGCGAATCAGGTTCTTCGACGCCATACCGGAGGAGTTCAGGGAGTTGGTCATACCGCCACCGAACATGTCGGAGAGGCCGCCGCCCTGACCGCGGTTGAGCAGCACAAGCATCACTGCGATCACGCTGGTGATGGCAATGATGACCATGAGTACGTTCATGATGACGTCCATGGGGACCTTCCTTCGTTGTCTTCTGGTGGGGTGCCTGGGCTGCGGGGTGCAGACAGACGGGTTTAACTATACGCTACCGCCGCCATTCGGTCACGTTGAGGCGGCTTTTTACGCGGCGCGGTTGCTGCGGCGCTGGTATTCGCTGGGGGTCAGCTGCAGGGCTGCGGGTCGGTCGGTGAGCACACGCTGGGCGGTGAGTTCGTCGCCTTCGGTGTCGTAGGCGCGCACGTATCCGCCGTCGATGAGGTAGTAAGTGAACTGCTGAGCGGCTGCCCAGTAGGCGCCTCCTTCAGCGTAGAAGCCCTGGTCTACCCAGTCGCGCAGGGTGAGGGTCACGGGGATTTCCGGTGAGGAGGTGCGGCTGTAGAGCTGGTCGAGGAATGCTTCTCGGCGGCTCTCGAAGTACTGGTATTCGGGCGAGGGCTCCCTGTACTCTGCGCCGCCTGCGTAGCCAATGCTGCCGCCGTCATTGCCGGGTAGGCGCGGGGCACTCACTTTGCGGTTGCGCAGGTAGGTGTAGAGGATCATGCCGACGAGGGCTGCGATGACCAGGGAAAAACCAAAGCTGAACATGCCGTTAAGTGTACGGGGCAAACCGCGGGGTCGGCGTATTCTGGGCGGGTTTTGCGGTTAGGGGCGAACGCGCCCGGCTCTTCTCCCCCCACCTCATACACCCTCCTCTTACGCCTGACTCATGCACCCGGCTCTTACACCTGCGGCTAACTCGGTGGCGGTTAAATGGTTCAGCGCCCGGTCGGGTGGGTACCCGCCGGGCGCTGTAACGCTATGAGACGCTATGGTGCGTCGGGGTTTTATGCGTCGAAGCGTGCGATTGCTGCGAACTCGTCAGCCTGCAGGGATGCGCCGCCGACGAGAACGCCGTCCACGTCTTCCTTGCCCATGATGGAGGGTGCGGAGGAGGACTTGACGGAGCCACCGTAGAGAACGCGGACCTTCTCTGCAACGTCTGCGGAGTAGAGCTTAGCGATTTCTGCGCGGATTGCTGCGGACATTTCCTGTGCGTCGTCTGCGGTTGCGACCTTGCCGGTGCCGATTGCCCAGACGGGCTCGTAGGCAACAACCAGGGTCTCTGCCTGCTCTGCGGTCAGACCTGCGATGGAGCCGCGCAGCTGCTCGAGGGTGTACTCGACGTGGGTGCCTGCTTCGCGGATTTCGAGGGGCTCACCGACGCAGAGGACGGGGGTCAGGCCGTGCTTGTATGCTGCCTGGACCTTTGCTGCGCACAGCTCGTCGCTTTCGTGGTGGTAGGTGCGGCGCTCGGAGTGGCCGACGAGCACGAAGGTTGCGCCGAGCTTGGAGAGGAATGCGCCGGAGATTTCGCCGGTGTATGCGCCGGAGTCGTGGACGGAGAGGTCCTGGCCGCCGTAGAGGATGTCCAGCTTATCGCCTTCGACGAGGGTCTGCACGGAGCGGATGTCGGTGAAGGGCGGGAAGACGGCTACTTCGGTTGCGGAGAAGTTGAAGTTTGCGTCGTCGAGGGTCCATGCGAGCTTCTGGACGAGGGTGACTGCCTCTGCGTGGTTGAGGTTCATCTTCCAGTTGCCTGCGATGAGGGGCTTACGCGACATAGTTCGCTCCTTAGCTATCCCGCGCGGTATGCCGTGCGGGGTTGTTGTTCGGAATTTTCCTTTTCTATTTTAGAGGGTTGGCGGCATATTTTCACTGGTTCGGCGCGGTTTTATGCTTCACGTTGACTATTCTCGCCCCGCGTTCGCTGATTGCGCGGAACCCCGGATACGAAGTACCGGCAGGGCGGAGCTTAGGGGGCTCTACCCTGCCGGTATTCTGCCGGTGGTGTTTGTCTGCGGTGTGTTAGTAGCGGCTACCCATGAGAGATGCAGTCAGACAAAAAATGATAATGGTGATGATGATTGTATCGAGCGCCATCGCTCGTGCGCATTTGCCGAGAGACTGTGCCCAGGGTAGCTTGCGAGTAGCGATTGCTTCGGTGATCCAGGCAACGAGTGCACAGTATGCGAACGCGACGCACGCCCAGATGACGATACTCATGATAATCAGCCGGATTGCGTCAGGACCTGTCGTATACGTCAGGTACAGCCACATTAGAGGTATCCCGCCGATAGATACTCCTAGCGGAACCGCACCCGGGATACAGACGAGTGCATACAGGCCCATGCGCTTGGGCTCTGCGGGGGCGGGTGCTACCGCCTCGGCAGAAGCTGCGGAGGCGACACCAGCTGCAGCAGGGTCATGCTCGGGGCTCTGGAGGGCGGTTGCGGTAGGTACTGCAGTAGCTTCTACCGTGGTGCTTTCTGCAGCGTTGTTCTGCGCGGTATGACCCTGCGCCGCGTTACTCGGCGCAGTATTCTCCGGCAAGGGGCTGCCCTGTACGGCGCTGTCCTGTGCAGGTGCTCCGGGGTTCTGGGGCGTCTGTTCCATATGTCTCCTAGGGTGGTTGGTGTGGTGTGGTTATCGGTGATGTCGTGCGGCTACCGGGAAGGTGGGTTTTATACCTCTAGCCCTTCGAGGGAGAATCCCGGAGGGTACAGCGGCGTGGCGTCCTTATCGTCTTCCACCAGCACCCAGCGGCCGCGCAGGTGCTCCGCACAGAGGAAAGCGTACTCTTCCTCACCGGTCTTCAAGAACTTATCGATGGGTAGCTTCTCCCCCGTTTGGGGCACGTAGAAGACAGCTTCATCACGAATACGTCGCCTTGCCTGGTATCTCAATATCTGCCGACCATTCTTACTGCGGTCATTAATACCGGCGGTGGTAACCTGCAGGCGGTACACGTCCTGATTAGCAATAAGCCAGCCGCGGTTTTCCCGGTACAGCCGAAGAAGCTCAGGGGAAATAATCTCTTCGGGGTTGATCACTTCAGAGAGCGGTTTGGTATCTCCGGTGTAGTAGAAATAGTTCAGGGCGGCATAAAAGTACGCCTGAAAAATATAGAAACCACCGCGGTTATACTCATTCATTCCCGGCTGCAGAACGGGGTAGGGTACATTCTGGGCGGCGCGCTCTTCGGTGGCGGGCACGTACCTTCCGCTGCGTTCGTAGGCGGTGTACACCATAAACCCCGCTGCGCTTCCACGGTCTACGTAACCAGCATCAAACTTCTCATCAGGTTCCAGAGCAATCAGTGCCCTATCCCATTTAAGAAGACGCACTTCTTGCTTTTCCTCATTGGTGGCAAGGATACCGGCCTGTCGACCAACGAAGAGAGCGCCGAGGACTCCCACGCCCCCTATTGCGAGGGTACGACGAGAAAAACGGGGCTTTCGCGGCTCCTGCTGGTGAGCGAGTAGCCGGCCAGAAGATACCGGATGAGCTTCCTGGGAGGAGTTCTGCTGGATGCTCGTCTCCTGTTCCTTACGTTGGGGTCCCATGGTTATACCTCCTTTTCAGGGATGAAGTGAATATCCCATCCGGGATCGAGGAAACGCGAGCGCAAGGTCCCGTGGATTGCTCCGTCGCGAAGGAGTCCGCGCGTGTCGAATTCGGCGATGGGCTGTAGCTGCCCGGTGTCTTTCCGGAAGACTTTTGCTTCGGGAAGGATGTCGAATTTGACGTTCCAGTCGAAGATTTTTTGTTCTTCGTTATGGATGCGCGGTTGTGCTTCGAGAATGTGCATGGTCAAGATTTGTTGATTGGGGGTGATGACCCACCCTTTTCCGTCGTCAAAGATATCTTGGATGGCGGGAAAGAATAGTTCTTCGGCGGTCATTGCATATTCGAGGCGGCGCGAATCGGATGCCAAAAGCATATAGTTTTGGCATTGATAATAGTAGCTATTATAGAATTTCAAATCAGCGGACGTTAGAAATTTAGTAAACGTATAGCTGTAGTCTGGCGGCGGCGCAGAATATGCAGGGTGCTGCTGGTCTGCGGGGGTGTAAATTCCAATCATGTCAGTATCGACAAGATGGTATGCTCCCCTATAGTCCTCTTGGTTGAAGAATTTTTTAGTCCACTCCGGGTCGACACTCATTTCCTCTCCTTCCTAAAACGTATTTCCCCGAAGGGCTTCTCGTAACGCACGATTGTAATAAGTAGTCTTAGAAGTATTTCTACCGGTATATAGCCCAGTTCCTTCTTCTACTCCTTGCACTTCTTGTTGCGCGCTGTACGCCTGTGCATCGATATCAACGCCTTCATCATCACCGTAGCCACTAGCAACATAACGCTGAGTAGCATCGACATAAATATTCATACCGTGAGAATCCATGCCCCCCCTAGCTTTATCACTTTCGACGACATGTACACGATTAGCGGGCTCGCCGTATTGCTTTCCAGGTGTTAGGCCAGGAACCACGTCATTCTCGTTCACAACAGCCACATAGTTAAAGTGATGGTCAAGATCATCTCGTTGTCCCTCAAGATTGCTGGTCGGTGCACCATAGGTTACAACATTAGATACCTTATATTTACTATTAAATTCCTTATTATTAGCAAGTGAATACGCCACGGCACCGCCCTGAGAATGTCCAACCATTACTACTCGGTCTACGTCTTGTAGCTTAGCATCCTTCATTGCCTTTTCCACCATTCGGTGGTAGGGCGACAAATCATCAACAGGTTTATCAGAGGTATTACCAGCCAGACCAAGATTATTTCCTATAGAGCCAATCTCACCATCTTTTCCACCTTTTATCGAAAAATCAAAATCAGTGCCGGGAATATAAACATATGCAACCTTCTCCTTCGAATCATCAGGCTTCTTCCCTTCATAAACGTCAATTTGAACGGCTGAGTACCCTGCGTTTCCTTGCGATTTCTCCATGTCTTTAACATGTTGATTGTCATTAACTGAATTCATGCGTTGCGCCACTTGATGAATATTTTGCGGAGGAACAGGAGGAATATCCCCACTATGCCCATGCTGCCGCTGAACATTCAAATCCTCAATCTTTGGATCTTTATTAAAGTAATTATATATTCCAAAGGGGGAAAGTGGTGAATAATCAATTATCCCCATTATAAACAACAGTATTTGGGCACCAGGACTATACTTTATCTCGTTAATAATCTCAGATGTATCATGATTTTTCTTCTCTGTTTTTCGAACCTGATAGTCCCTAAATTCCTGCACTGACATCGGGCGCAAACCCCACGGGTCAGCTAGGGAAATAGGGTTCCAGCCTACAAAAGAGTTCGTATCCATACCGTGCACAATACCCGGCACCGAGCTCAAAGCATCAGTGGACACAAAACGGCGCACGCCAGCATCAGCCACACGGAAACCCATGAAATCAAGACCAGCAATATTGACTGAGGAAGCTGCCGGACCAGCACTAACCATGCCAAGACCAGGAACAGCAGCAACAGTAACTACGTCACTTTCCCACGGGTTAGAAGACATAGACCAGCCCAAGCCATAGCCCAGTTCCTCTGCAGAAGAGATATTCTCCAGCACAGATCCAGCACTCATTCCGCCCACACCCAGCACCATAGGTACGGATGAGACAGCGTCCCACACCAAAGGCATAGATGCATTGGGGACATCAACCGTAGTATTAGCGTGCACTGAGGCAAGCTCACCAGTCATGTCATGGTGTAGCTCCCACTCTTCGCTGTCCAGGCGAATAGCATTCACCTGCCCCATGTTGCCCCACCCAAGGGTACGCTCACGGTGCTGTCCAGTCAGCTCGTCCGTGGTCACCTCACGGACGCGTTCACCGGCAGCGTTATAGAAATACTCAGTTCGAGAACGATTCTGCACAGTCCCATCGGTACCATACTGCACCTCAGAAACAGCGCTGAGTAGACCAATTGAATTATGGCTGAAGGCGCGTTCCAGCAGCAGGGCGTTATCTCCCTGCTCACAATTACGCATATACAATGCTTCAGCGACCATCATGCCGTTTTCGTAGGTCCAGGTTCGTTCCTGAATACCATCCGAAACAGAGACGAGAGCACCAGAAGCATCATAGCGATACCTCATAGTGTGTGCCTCAAACTTATTTCCTGCATCTTCAAGCGTGCAAACAGCAACCTGAGAAGAAGCATCACGTTCCACACCGGCGGCAAACATGCTCATAGTTGCAGTACCGTTTCCCGTTCCTCGGGTGCCGTTACGCTCTACCTTGTACCCCACGGGAACATTCTTAACAGGATCGAGTTTCCACACGGCGTGAGTGTCTTCTGTACTCATCGAGGTCAAAGCACCACATGAAGCATGGGTAAATTCCATCTCCCTGGTGCGAGCAAAAACGTCCTTAGACTGAGTATGGCGCACTCGACCCGCACCATCACGCATCCAGCGCACTGAGCCGTACGGGTTGCTACTCATTACCAGAACACCATCTGCATCGTAGGTATAGTTCAGCGTATATTCACCACGCTGCTTAAACGCTTGCAAGGCATGCAGAGTACGCTGGTTCACGTCTGGGGCGCGAAGAATACCCGTGATGTGATCAGCAATAGACACCGTACTTGAGATGCGCTTCATGCTCATATCACCATGGGGTACGCGAGTACGGCTCAGCAACCTACCAGATGCAGAGTACTCATAGATGTGCTCTGCTTTTGCATCATTTACCGAAACCTTCAACGCGCCCTGCTGAGAGCCACGTCCATTCATCAAGGAATATTCAAAAGTTCCCTGAAGTTCACCATCAACAGTGACCGAACGGAGCACACCCCCGCGAGCGTAATCATACTCAAACGAACGGATACGTTCGCCATCGTTCATCGTCAGAAGACGGCCTGCAGCATCGTAGGAGAAAGTACGTACGAGAGAGTCTGCCGCATTTTCAACCGTAAAACTTGTACCCGAGCGTTCTTCACGCAGAAGGCGTCCTGCCGCATCCCATTCGTAGCTCGTTACGATACCCGCAGGCGTAATCCAGCGCTGAGGACGTGCGAGGGCATCATACTCACAACGGGAGGTACCACCCAAAGCGTCATCAACACTCACAAGGCGACCTGCTGCATCGTATGAGAAAGAACGAGTACCTTCAACACTGTCTTCAATACGTGCAATAAGGCCACGTGAAGTGTAGCTGTAGCAGGTGACCTTCTCCCCCGTATCTTCTTTAATGCGTCGGCCAGCAGCATCGTAAGTGTACTGTACAAGGCGCGACGGGGCAGCTGAAGTATCTGCAGAATCCCGAATGGCCTTCTCTAACAAACGACCTGCAAGATCGTAAGTAAAGATAGTCTCCAGGTAACCCTCATCAGCATCGAGCTCGCTCGTTTTCTTGAGGGTTTTCTGGCTGGTACAACGGCCCGCCGCGTCATATTCAAAGAAAGTCTCTCGACCAGCTGCACTGATGCTACGACTCATACGTCCCTGAGCATCGTACTCGAAGCTAACTACCCCTCCATCAGCAGAGCTAATCTGAACGACCTGGCTTTGAACGTTATACACAGCCTGCGCAGAGGTATCAGGGGAAGAATTGAGAAGGGCGGAGGCATCCGGAATGTTCAACTTAGGAACGGGCACCCCAAAGAGAGCCGCCATATCCTGACGGTTCTCAAACATCGTCATAACAGACGGAAGATGAGCAGCAGTAAGGGCGCTATCGCCTGGCGATGCGTTATCGCGGGAACCAAAAATAGTGGGAACACGAAGTTCCGGCTGCACCAAGCTCCACGACGCCCAAGGACCTGCAGGACGATCAGAAGGCTGCTTACCAGCTGAAGCAAGCCCCGCAAGAGAAGAATCAGAACGCAAAGACCCAGCGGGACCCAGGCCCGGCACCATAGTCATCAGAGAATTTGATGCAGAAACAACTCGTCCCAGGGCATCGGTTACAACGGCGTAGTTACCGGGCGCACCCTCAACTCGTACTGAATACTCACCGTGAGAGCGCGAGTGGGTAATGCTCAAAGCCACACCAGTAGCGTCCACAATGCGGCTCAGGTCGCCAGTTAGAGAATATTCGTATTCGGTACGAGCCCCGCAGGGGTCAACGATAGCGACGAGCTGCGAGAGTTCGTCGTATTCATAATGGGTCTGGGCTCCTGTGGCATCAGTCATGGAGACAACGTTGCCCCAGGTGTCGCGTTCAACACTGGTTCGGTTACCCATAGGGTCAATCACAGCGCTTAGGTGACCAGCTGAGTATTCAAAAGTAGTGATGTTACCTTCAGGGTCGGTCAGCGCTGTCAGGTGCTGCTCGGAGGTCAGCGTAGCATTCTGAGCTGCCTCTTCATAGGATAGACCCCAACGAGCACCCATAGCATCGGTCACCGCGCTGAGGCGCCCGCTCGCATCCCACTCAAAGTACTGGGTATCGCCGAGAGGATTAGTTACTGAGCTCAGGTTGCCGGCAGCATCATACGAATACTGCGTTTGAGCACCACTAGAATCCGTGGAGCTCAGAAGCTGCCCACGGTTATTGTAGGTAAAGTGCTGCTTGAATCCTGATTCATCAGCGACGGCGGTGCAATGGCCGGCGTTGTCCCATTCAAGGTAAGTTGTATTGCCTCCGTTACGGGTAATAGTCAGGGGATTAGGGTCCAGCGGGTTCTGGGAGTAGGTATAGCGTGTTTCGGTGAGGGTACCTGCACGCCGATTCTTATTCATAATTCGGTGAGCAATCATACGGTCGTACTCATCCCACGTATAACGGTGGACTGCACCTTCCGGAGTATTTTCCGAGACAAGGCGAGCACGTTCATCGTAGCTACGATGAGTCACAGATCCGTCACGCTCACAGATGTAGGTGCGGTAACCGTAGGAGTTGTATCGCATAGACTGGCGGCTTCCGTCGCCAGCCACGAGGGAAACAAGCTGACCGTGTTCATTTGAGCGCCAAATATTAGCGTGCTCACCGGTTCCGGAATCTTGAATCACGGTCATTAGACCATGCTCATAGCGGTAGCTAATATTTCGACCGTGCTCAGTCTTCTGGGCTACGATGTGACCGTCAGCGTCATAGCTATTCTCAACCTCGCAATATCCCGTTTCATTCCAGACACGGTGGATAAGGTTATCCTCCGTCTGTTCATAACGTCGGGTACCATCAGGTCGCTGAACTTCACAAAGTACGCCAGCAGAATTGTAAATATAGCGCGCATCGTTCAGCTGGCTTTCGACCTGTCCTGATGAATGTTCTTCAAAGGAGCCTTCATTGAAGTTGACAAGAGATGCAGCAGATACAAAATCCTGTGCGTCATAGCTGAAAATAATGCCCTGCGCGCTAAGAGGCTGAATCAAAGCACTCGGTCGCTGAGCTACGAATTCCCCACCGGTATTAGCCTTTGGGTTACGGCTGTAAAGAGCAACTACAACTGAGCTGGGGTGCCCCTCCATGAAAGCAACCAATTCACCCGAAGGAGCGTACAAATAACGGCTACCAGAATGGTTAGTAACTGACCAGTAGTAGGTGGGTTCAGACGATTCCGTTACTTCAAAGGATGACGGCAGTAGACGATGGGCAGACTTGACCGCTTTATTCACAGCAGAGTATAGGGCGCGCCAAAGGGCCTCTTGTCCTTCGGTATTTTCTTCGAAGGGCGCAGAGGCTGATTCCACATTATGTGTAGGTGCTTCGTCTAGAGCCGACTCGGTTACCTTCTCCAGCCAGTAGGGAGCGTTGGGAGTCCGGGCATACCCGCTAGCCGAGTTCGTATCACGTTCAAAGACGAGTTCACGACCGTCGGCAGTGTGCCATGAGATACTATCGGAGTTTTGCTGAAGTCGGCTATCCAGCGTGCTTGACCAACCCTTACCAAAAGCACCACGAGGGCTATTCGAGAGGGCAGCGAGAACACTGTTGTAGGTACGTTCAAGACGTAGCACCGAGTTTACGCGAGAGCGAAGGTCAACTTCACTTTCGATGAAGTTACCGGTTGCAACGTTGACGGGGTCATTTGCGTAGCCGGATGAGATATTTACACCGGTAATGCTCATGCCGGGAACCTGCAGTAGGTGATGCATCGGAATATCATCATGCATCAGCTCATTCAGAAGATTCATATCGAGGCTAAATTGAGCCTTTGCCCCAGGTCCTGAAAGATCGGCGTGGCACTCTACCGATGCATTAGTGAGATTGCCATAAGTTGCAGCATCAAGCATCACCTGAGCAACTTTTCCTAGCCAGGTAGCATCTTCATGCACATCTTCAATCCAGGTATGCAACGCAGCAATCAAAGAACCAGCGTCGAAAGTTCCCCATGAGGTATTGGACCGGAACTGCGAATAGGTAGAGGAGACATAATGCTGTACCTGGCTAATTTCAGCATTCAGGGAGAAAGTAATCTGACCGTGCTGGTAGGCATTGTGCGGCACGATAGAAACCGTAGATCCACCAGAAGCAAGCGCAATCTGGGTATTCAAATGCTGAGTACCCTGTGCAGAAGAGTTTGCCTCGGCAAACTGTCCGAGAGCGCTTTGAGAAACTCCTGAAGAAACTGAGTTACCCTGAGCACCAGTGAAGGGGTCAGCTACAGGTCGTGGTGTGTAGACCTCAAAATGCGGGGGGCGGGAAGGCATAGGACGAGGGGGAACCTCAAGGTTGAGGTCAGGGTTATCGACGCTATACGCGCCTTGATGAAGGTCATACTCAAGCTTCTCAAGATCACGAGCTCTTTGCTTACGTGCGTTGAGCTTCTCCCATTCAGTAATCTCTCGACGAATACGTTCTTCCTCACGAGCAGCTTTAATATAAGTCTCCATATTACGAACTGCATTGCTGAAGCATTCTTTAAACTCTCGCAACAGCGCAAATGACGAAGCAAGCTTTGCCCTATACACTCGTGCATAGCCACCGGTGAACCCCTCCAGGGCGAGTTGAGCGGCACCACAAGTACCGTCGGCGCCATAGCGAGCAGGGAGCTGATGCTCGATTACTTGAGTTAGATGCGTCAAATGCGTTTTGAGAGCCTCAGCGCTCTCAAAGTCAAAAGGAACAGCTTCAGTGTTAGCGTGGACATTACCCACTTCTTCAGGCATAGGCTGGACGTTACCCATATATTTACTTCCGGAAGTTGATGTGACGGTGAACGAGCATCCTCGCCCACATTCGTTGCATGTGTGTTCCCTCTCGGTGACAGTGAGAATCACACACCCTTCAAGGTAACACACGCACCCTCTACGCACGAACCCAGCAGGACGGATTCCATCTCCCATTGCTTCCACCTCCCCCAGCCAACCGCGAAAAGCCCACCCGGAAAGTCCAGCAAGAAACCCCCGCCAGCACAGTACCGAAAATAGCACGGTACCGAAAGTACTGCCCGGCGGGGGGTCCGAAAGAAGCTACACGGAGAAAGCTAGAGCTGCCCGAATCCTTGCGGATAGATCGGCTCGTAGGTGTTACGGTTGCTGTAGCCGTCGCGGTCAACAACAATCACCCACTGCCCACGCAGATGCTCCACAGCCAGCGAGAAACGCCCCAGGT
>ERZ773001.401-NODE-401-length-17734-cov-31.5311_pt1 | contig 17734 bp, 5 predicted proteins | sample MGYA00511673_ERZ773001 | MGnify/ENA primary metagenome ERZ773001 (study PRJEB29015, sample SAMEA2738091) | human oral metagenome | biome: human oral; feature: human-associated habitat; material: saliva | place: China | collected 2162 ... | reverse complement strand
AACATGTAAAATCATATAGATTATAGAAAAAATGGGAATTATGACGGAGTAACCAGCTATTATGAGGTAGAAACGGCTCATATTTGGCTGTATTTTATAAAATTTCCAAAACATGAATATAAAGTGAATTTTCATTTACTGCATAGAAAAAATTTGATATGATTAGGACATTCAATGATTATGAAAAAATAGTGAAGTTTCAGTAAAGTCATTGAGAGTAAGAACTTATTTATGTGTATTGTAAGCTAGAGGTTAAATTATGAATCGGATTTACAATGTTATTTGGAGTAAAACCAAAAAGTGTTATGTAGTTGTTTCGGAAATCGTGAAAAGCGGTGGTGGTAAGGTTAAATCCTTGCACATGGGCAAAACATGTGCTCGCATGAGTGCTATTATGGCTGCAACAGCGCTGTTAGTTGGAGTGAATGTAAACTCTGTACATGCAGCGGAGGATACTACAAAGGCCATGATTATTAATGGTTTCTATGGTACATATGTGACAGGTACAGCACAACCTTCTATTGGTAGTACGTTATATAATTATGAAAATCCAGGAAATGATACATCGTGGGATAATACAAATACTACTCAGGGTGGTTATCCTTTATATACTAGTCATAGACTTAATGGTATTCAGATTGGACGTAATTCTAACATCAAGGATGATACTAATATTTATTCTGGTATGGCCATTGGGGATTACACACAAGCTACAGGTGGTTTATCTATAGCGATGGGTAACTATGCAACCGCTACGAATGCATCTTCTATGGCTATTGGTACAGCTTCTTTGTCCAAGGGTTTTAACTCCTTGGCTATGATGCGTCAATCTGCTGCAACTGCAGATTTTTCTACGGCTATCGGTACTGCATCCTGGGCAAATGGTAAAGGATCCTTTGCGATGGGTTATTCTGCTACAGCAAAAGGTAATCAATCTATTGCCATCGGTGCGGCTGAAACTATTACTGTTCCGGGTAGTGCAAGTATCAGTACTACACCTAGTGCTAAATACAATGGAGATGGTAATACGGTAACAGAAGGTGACCGATCTCTTGCATTTGGTACAAAAGCGCGTACTACAGCAGCGGCTGCAGATTCCATGGCATTTGGTTCTAATGCTAAAACAAAGGCAGCTAATGCAGTAGCAATGGGTAATTCCTCTCGCGCTACAGGTACAGACTCCTTTGCATTTGGTAATACTGCGTCTGCGGCCGGCGCTAATGCTATTGCTATGGGTAGAACAGCACAGGCTAAACAGTTAAATGCTATCGCTTTAGGTGGTCAAGCAAAGGCATTAGAAGCGAATGCTCTTGCCATCGGTGGTACAGCGGAAGCAAGTAAAGCTGGCACTATGGCTATCGGTACTGCTTCTAAAGCATCTAGTAACAACTCTACAGCTATCGGTAATGGTGCTGAAGTTACTGGTGAAAACTCCATGGCATTAGGTTCTGGTGCTAAAATTAGTTCTAATAACTCTATTGCACTTGGGGCAGGTACAGAATTTAACGATCCTCTAGTAAATACATATGCTGCTTTCACCAACGAAATGAACCCTGCAGAGGCGGGCGTAGTAGCAGTAGGTAATAGTGGCACACCACGTCGTATCGTTAACGTTGCAGGTGGTCAAAACGATAATGACGCTGCAACGATTAAACAATTGCGTTATGTAAATAATAACTTGGCCCGAACCATTGCGGGCCCTACATATACTGGCTATGAAGCAAATGGCTCTACCTACAAAGCGCCTGATTTCAATATCAAAAATAGCACGTATCACACTGTTAAAGAAGCGGTAGAAGCAGCGCAAACTAACTTCTTCAGCGCTAAAGGCACATCTGCTGATGCAAACTATGATAATAAAGGTGCTACAGGCACAAATGCGACAGCAGCAGGCGTACGTGCCTCTGCAGCAGGTAACTTTGGTACGGCACTTGGTGCGGATGCAACTGCAACAAGTGAAAAAGGTACTGCATTAGGTTACACAGCAAAGGTAACTGAAGATGATGGTGTAGCATTAGGTTCTAATTCCGTAGCGAATACGGCGGCTGGCATAGCTGGTTATGATGTAAGCGCAGCGGATAACCGTGCCAATAAATACACTGCTTTAACAGGCAATGTAGCAACATCCACATTGGGTGCTGTATCTGTAGGTCAAAGCACTAGTGTTGGTAATGAAACACGTCAAATTACAAACCTTGCAGCTGGTACAAAGGACACAGATGCAGTTAACGTAGCTCAATTGCGCAATGTAAACCTTAAAATTGCAGGCAATACGAATGACAATAACGGCAAAAATGATGTTTTGTTAGATAAACAAACATTGACTGTAAAAGGCGATGGCACTTATGTAACGACTAAAGCTAATAACCAAACTATCGATGTAACGTTAACAAATGATACAAAGGATAAAATCGACAATGCAGCTAATAAAGATCTTTCCAACATCACAAATGTAGGTAAAAAGAATATCACTGCATTAGGCACAATCGTTGAGGCTGGTAATAATGTAACAATTCCAGCAGCTACTGTAGATGCTACAACAGGTCAAAAAACATATACTGTAAATGCTATGGATACAAAGGTTTCCTTAGGTACTAGCGGTTTGATGACCCTTACAGGTGGTACGCCTGACGCAAGTGGGGTTCGCAACTATACGGTTGACGTTGATCCTACTAAGGTTGCCAAAACAGATTTGTCCAACATTAATAACGATGGTAAAACTGTTATCCGTGAAGAGGCTCAAAAGGCCGTAAAAGTAATTGCTGGTCAAAATACAACGGTTACAGAAGGTACAGATGGCACATATAAAACATATGCAGTCAATGTAGCATCAGCGGGAGATTACCGATTAGTAGAAAACAGTGCAGCTGCTGATAAAGCGTACACTGTAACTGGCAATAAAGTTGACTTAACAGTGCAAGATGGTAGTACTCCAGCGAATACGAAGACTGTAACTATTAAAGACATCGCGTCTAAAACGGAATTGGATTCTACAAAATCTGAGTTAACTACAAAAATTAACGATACAAAAACTGAGCTCATCAACAAAGGTTTGAAGTTTAACGCAGACAACAATGATGTTAAGACAAATAAACTTGGCTCTACCGTAACTGTATCTGGCGATGCGAATATCACTACAAAAATCACTCAAACTGGTGATGACTCCACAATTGCAGTGGCTTTGAATAAAGACCTCAATGTTAAAACAGTGACTGCTACGGATACTGTGAAAGCTGGTACTACAACAGCGGGTAGCCAAACTGCGACAGATAACAAAGGTGGCACTCAAAATGGCAACTTTGTAACTGGTTTAGACAACACGGCATGGAATATGGCTGATCCTGTATTCGTATCTGGTCGTGCTGCTACAGAAGATCAACTTAAAAAAGTGAGCGATGCTGTAAGAGCTGCAAATGCTGGCTCTAGTGACTATCGCTTGATTGAAAACGATACAGCTACTGATAAAGCGTACACTGTAACTGGCAATAAAGTAGACTTGAAGGTAAAAGATGATAAATCTGGTACTACAAATACTGTAACTATCAAAGATATTGCGTCTAAAACTGAGTTCGATAAATTAAACGATCGCGCTGTTAAATACGATGTAGATGGTTCTGGGAATGTAGATAAATCCAAGGTGACATACGAAGGCCCTACATATAATAGTACTAATAAATCTGGTGGTACTCACGTAACTAACGTGGCGTATGCAACTGGCAATGATGGTAGCGAAGCAGTTAACGTAGATTATTTAACTGACAAAATTAAAGACAGCTCCGATGCGTTGATTAATAAAGGTCTTAAATTTGATGCTAACGTTGGTGGTGTGAAAACTAATAAACTTGGTTCCACTGTGAAGGTTCAAGGCGAAGGCGCAGAAGCTGATGCTAACTACAGCGGTAAAAACATCAAAACATTCATCAAACAAGATACAGCTGGTAACACAACAATCGACGTTAAGATGAATAAAAATCTTGAGGTTGAAACAATTACTGCTACTGGCCCAGCTGGTAAAGACGGTAAAATCGGTATCAACGGTAAAGATGGTGTTACAACAAATCTTTCCATTACACGTGATGGTCAACCTGGTGTAGATGGTGCAGCTGGTACAACTACAACTCGTATCGTATACGAAAAACCTGATGGTACTAAAGAAGAAGTAGCTACATTAAATGATGGCCTTAAATTCAAAGGCGACATGGGTGCTACATCCAACGTTAAACTTAACAAACAAGTTGATGTAAACGGTGGTGTAACTAACGCAGCTGACCTTGCAACAGGCAACAATATCGGTGTTACATCTGCAGCAGTTGATGCACAAGGCAATGCAAAACTTCAATTGCAACTTGCTAAAGATATTACAGGCCTTAAATCTGTAACGGCTACAGATACTGTGAAAGCTGGCACAGCTACAGTGGGCAACCAAACCGCTACAGATAACAAAGGTGGCACTCAAACTGGTAACTTTGTAACAGGTCTAGATAATACAAATTGGAACATGGCTGATCCTGTATTCGTACCTGGCCGTGCGGCAACAGAAGACCAATTGAAAACTGTTAGTGATGCGGTAAAAGCAGCGAGCGCAAGTGCATCTGATTATCGCTTGGTTGAAAATGATGCAGTTACCGATAAAGCGTACACTGTAACTGGCAATAAAGTTGATTTGAACGTCAAAGATGAAAAATCTGGTACTACTAAAACAGTTACTATTAAAGATATTGCGTCCAAAACTGAATTGGATAAATTAGATGACCGTGCTGTTAAGTATGATTTGGACCCTGCTACAAACACAGCAGATAAATCTAAAGTGACTTATGAAGGTCCTACGTACAACAGCACTAATAAGACTGGTGGTACTCACGTAACTAATGTAGCGTACGCAACTGGCAACGACGGTAGCGAAGCAGTTAACGTAGACTACTTAACTGATAAAATCAAAGACAGCTCCGACGCGTTGATCAACAAAGGTTTGAAATTCAATGCTAACGTAGGTGGTGTTCAAACTAATAAATTAGGCTCCACAATCACTGTTCAAGGTGAAGGTACAGAAGCTGATGCCAACTATAGTGGCGAAAACATTAAGACTTTCATCAAGCAAGATACTACAACTGGCAACACAACAATCGATGTTAAATTGAACAAAAATCTCGTAGCTGACTCCATTAAGGTTAATAAAGACGGCAAAGATGGTAAGGATGGCGTATCCATTACAGGCCCTACAGGCGTGGCTGGTCAAGACGGCAACAATGGTAAGGTTGGTATCACAGGTGCTGATGGTAAAGATGCAGTTTCCATCTCCGGTAAAGACGGTGTAGGTCACATCGGCTTAACAGGTCCTGCTGGTACAAACGGCAAGGACGGTTCCAATGGTATCGATATGTCTGTTAAGAATGGCTATGACGATGCTGCTAAAGGTGTTAAGGGCGAAAAAGGTGTAGACGGTATAGACGGTATTACACGCATTGTGTACACAGACAATACTGGTGAACACCAAGTAGCTACAATGGACGACGGCATGCTCTACGGTGGCGATACTGGTACTGTAATCAAGAAAAAACTTAATAACCAAGTCAATGTTAAGGGTGGCATTACCGACGAAACTAAATTGACTGCTGACGATAACATTGGTGTTGTATCTGACGGTACAGATACGTTGAAAGTTCGTTTGGCAAAAGATCTAAAAGGACTTAATACTGTAACAGTTGCTGAAACTGTGAAAGCAGGTACTGCGACTGTAGGTAACCAAGAAGTAACCAAAGCGGATGGTACTAAAGAAACTGGTAACTATGTAACAGGTCTTGATAACAAAAATTGGGATGCTGACAACATCGTAACTGGTCGTGCTGCTACAGAGGATCAATTGAAAGATGCGTTGGCAAACCAATCCAATGCAGGCCTTAAATTCGACGCTAACGTTGGTGGTACTAAGACTAATAAATTAGGCTCCACTGTAATTGTAAAAGGCGAAGGCAATGAAGCAGATGCTAACTACAGCGGCGAAAATATTAAGACTTTCATCAAGCAAGATACTACAACTGGCAACACAACAATCGATGTTAAATTGAACAAAAATCTCGTAGCTGACTCCATTAAGGTTAATAAAGACGGCAAAGATGGTAAGGATGGCGTATCCATTACAGGCCCTACAGGCGTGGCTGGTCAAGATGGCAATAATGGTAAAGTAGGCATCACGGGTGCCGATGGTAAAGATGCAGTTTCCATCTCTGGTAAAGACGGTGTAGGCCATATCGGTTTAACTGGCCCTGCTGGTACAAATGGCAAGGACGGCTCCAACGGTATCGACATGTCGGTTAAGAATGGTTACGACGATCCTACTAAGGGCGTGAAAGGCGAAAAAGGTGTAGATGGTGTAGACGGTATTACACGTATTGTGTACACTGATAACACTGGTGAGCACCAAGTAGCTACAATGGACGACGGCATGTTGTATGGTGGCGATAGTGGTACTGTAATCAAGAAAAAACTTAATAACCAAGTAAATGTTAAGGGTGGCGTTACAGATGCAACTAAACTTTCCGCAGAAGATAACATCGGTGTTATCTCTGACGGTACTGATACATTGATGCTCCGTCTTGCAAAAGACCTTAAAGGCTTAAATTCTGCTACTTTCAATAATGGTACAAATGGCAACACTGTTGTAAACGGTGGTGGCATGACTATTAATGATGCAGCAGGTAATCCGTTGACGTCTGTTACTAAAGACGGCATTACAATTACAGATGGTCCATCTATGACTAAAGATGGTATCGACGCTGGTGATAATAAAATCACTAATGTAGCTGATGGTACAATTGGCGCCGGCAGTAAAGATGCTGTAAATGGTGGTCAATTACATACAGTGGTGGAAGACCTTAAAACTAAAGGTTTCGGTTTAACTGCTGAAGATGGCGCTTCTGTTAAGAAATCCCTTGGTGACACTGTAACTGTGAAAGGTGACGGTACAAACATTACGACATCCGTAGATAATGGTGCTGTGAAAGTAGCATTGAGCAGAGACCTTAATGTAGACACTGTAACTGCAAACACAGTAACAACAGGCGATACTAAGATGGATACAAATGGCGTAACTATCAAAGACGGCACTAACGAAGCGACAAAGTTGACTAAAGATGGCTTGCAAATCAACGATGGTGGTAATAAAGCTGTTACAATCAATAAAGATGGTTTGACTATCGAAAATGGCCCTAAGGTAACTAAAGACGGCATTGATGCTGGTGATAAGAAAATCACTAATGTAGCTGATGGTATAATTGGCGCAGGCAGCAAAGATGCTGTAAATGGCGGTCAATTGCATACAGCAATGGAAGACATCAAAGCACAAGGCTTCGGTCTTAAAGCAGAGGATGGTCAATCCGTGAAGAAACCTCTTGGTGAAGTTATCGACCTCAAAGGCGATGGCAACATCAAGACTACTGTAGATGGCACAGCTATCAAGATGTCCTTGAACGATACAATTACACTTGGTACAGATCCAACTAAACAAATCACTGTTGATGGGTCTACTGGTACGATTACTGCAGGTAATGGTGCTAACCAAGTTACAATTGACGGCAGCACAGGTTCTGTCACAGCAGGTAATACTGTGAAAGCTGGCGATGTAATCATGGGCAACCAAAACTCCGGTGGCCAAAATGGTAACTTTGTAACAGGTTTGGACAATAAAACATGGAATCCTAATAACCCTGTAGCTGTTACAGGTCGTGCGGCAACAGAAGATCAATTGAAAGCTGTTAACGACGACTTTAACGAAAAAGCTAAAAATGGTCGTGTATTCCAAGGTGACCAAGCTGGTAACGATGGTAAAGTTGTTCGCGGTTTAGGCGATACAATGAACCTTAAAGGTGGTGCTGATGTAAATCGTTTGAGCGATAACAACATCGCTGTTGTGAAAAATGCAGGTGGTGACGGATACGATATCAAGTTGGCTAAGGACCTCAACCTTAAAGACGGTTCTACTACGTATACAAAAACTGTACCAGGAACTAATACAACTATTCCTTACACAGTAGATACGAAAGTAGATGGTGGTGGTATCACAATTACTCCATCCATCAACGGTCAACCTGTACTAGGTCACACTGTAAGCCTTACAGAAAATGGTTTAAACAATGGTAATAATACGATTACTAATGTGGCGCCAGGCATTAATGGCACTGATGCGGTTAACGTTAACCAATTACGTAATGCTATGAGCAGTGTAGACGGTAAAATTGCTGATGTTGGCGCAGCTAGCGCAGCGATGGCAGGTCTTAAACCATTGCAATATGATCCATTAGAACCTACACAAGTTTTGGCGGCTGTTGGTAACTACAAAGGTAGCACTGCTGCTGCTATTGGTTTAGCTCACTATACAAATGAATCTACATTGCTTCATATGGGGGTATCTCTAGGTGCTCATGATAACATGGTAAATGCTGGTATTTCCTACAAATTCGGTACATCCGATGCTAAGAAAGCAATTCCAGCACGTTACAAAGGTGGTCCAATTAGCTCTGCTTATGTAATGCAAGATGAAGTAACTGCGTTGAAAGCAGAAAACTTGCGTATGAAACAACGCGATGAAGAGTTGTCCGCTAAGTACGAACAAGTACAACGCGATAATGAAGAGATGAAAGCTCAAATTGCAATGCTCATGAAACAAGTGGGCCTTACTAAATAGTACCTATTAAGAGATCCGAGTGTATAATACAATGAAGCCGCTCTGGGGTGGGCGGCTTCCAGTGAGGAGAACTTATGAAATTAACAAAATTATTACCTATTATGGCAATTGCCGGTGTATGTTTCTGTGGTCAAGCTAATGCAGCTCAAGATCCTTTGATGATGCCTGAACAACCTGCGGCTCCTTTGACTGCAGAACAACAAGAAATCTCTCTTGCTGTTCCTAGTGAAGAGGTAAAAGCTGTAGTATCTGAATTTGCAGCATTCCAATTGGGGATGAGCAATGCTTTAATCCAAGACGACAATCGCGTAATGTCTGGTCAACAACGTTATACTAATAACGTGTTGTACTACATGAATGTTCGTCGTAGCTGGTACATCACAAGCCATCGCTATAAAAAAGATAGCTATGCTCGCGTAGCATTAGATCGCTTGTACTTAGATTACAAAGAATTCTTTACAAACCACACAACTGTGTCTGACATGAACAAAGCTGAATATGAAAACCAAATTTTGGCAATTCTTGAAAAGAATACAGCTAACATGTCTAATGATGAATTACGTTTCTACATGAACGAAATGGTAATCTACAGCTTGAAAGAAGCTATGCATGACAACAATAATCGCGTTAAACGCATTCGCTAATCAGCTGACATAACTGTAAAAGCATATAAAGAGGTAACGGCACTAGCCGGTGCCTCTTTATTTTTTGTATAGGATGTGTTGGAAATCACATAATAGTAGTGTTTTTAGGTCTATACTATACCCATGACCGTATAGCACTTTATATATAGACAACCCTTACGTACTATACATAAATTTATACACAGGTATTCAAGTATATGCAATTACTCCTAGATACAAAGCAATTACAATCCTTTTGGATATCTTATTCTTTCTCTCAATTAGCTATATGGTCGTTGTTAAACAAATAGCCCCCGTAGGTTTTCCTACGGGGGCTTGTTTGTTAAAGAGGTTTAGTAATTTTATAAGAATTGTATTAAGATTGTTTTATTATAAGGATTATTCTGTAAGTGTTTAAAATATATAAAAGTTACAGCCTAGCTAAATAGAATATGGGATGGTTATCTAGCTAGCTAGTATTATTTGTCTAATTTAGACATGAGCTGACGTACTGTTTCTTGAAGTTCTTTGTTTTGTGTTTCCAACGCTTGTACGCGAGCTTCAAGGTTTTGTGGGTGGCTCGTCATATTAGACTTACCAGGTTTATAGGTAACACCTACATTAGCCATAAGGTGGCTATTGAGTGTTACACCTGTAGTTAATAATAGATTGTCTCGATGGTAGTAACCAACACCGAGGGCAAGGGCATTGGCATTTCTATAATGGCCATAGCCTGCCATATATTGAATGCGGTTGTCCGGATCGTAGCCCATAGGATGTAAAGCAGCTAGTGCAGCAGCGCGAGCATCGCCCTTATTGGATTCTGACTCGACACGACTGATATTTTGCTCTACGCGATTGATTGAGTTATGTAGTTGTGCATTTGTACTTTGACCGAGAGAATCGATCATTTGATGCACACCATATAGTTGGGAACCGTTGATAGCATCTGTAGAGGTAGCGCTTACGCGACCTGCCGCTACATTAGTTATAGTCCGTTCTTTATCTTTAGCGCCTACAGATACGGTAGAAACCGGTGTAGTACCTGCGTAGTTTACAGTAGTACCATTCTTAAAGGTATAGCTCGATGTGCCTACCACATCGCCATCTGTCGAATCGTTGCCAAGGATAACAGCATTCTCTAATGCTGTAGTTACATTATTACCCATAACGAAGGTGTTGTTCCCCGAGATGTGGTTATAGTTACCAATGCTATAGGAACCACTTGCATCGATGGCATTTTTCCCATATTGACCTTGACCGAACACGCCAGACTCAGTGGCTTTATCGGATAAGGTGTTGTAGGAACCGATAGCGAGGCCCTTCTTAGCATTTACATTCGTATAATGACCGATGCCGAGAGTAAAGTCAGCTTTCACAGAGGAACCGGAACCAATGAGGACGGAATTGTTAGCCGTGCTATTCGCCCCTTGGTAATGACCGAGCCATACGTTTTTAGTACCTTCGGATTTCTCGCCCGATTGGGTACCCATGATGATGGACATGGTCGCTTTCGCATTGTTGGCAGTGAGGGAACCAGCGATTACGTTGTTGTCGCCTGTGCCGTTAAGGAAGGTTTTGCCGCCCAATGTAATATTGGCGCCTCCCTTGGAACCATTACTGGATAGGGTGCCGATGGCGATGTTATTACCATTCGAGTTAGGACTGTTGATCACTTGATGGGTGCTGTTTGCCGCTCCCGCTGCGTGACCTAAGGTAATGTTGCCATCATTGGTGAAAGTCGTTCCTTCCGCGCCTATATTGTGTCCCGTTTGGACGATGTTGATTGGCGCTGCAGAAGCGACTCCCACGGATAGTGCAGATAGCACGATACCAGTTAATACAAAATGTTTCTTACTCATCGCAATACACTCCTTTGCATATTATGACTTCACAAAACTTTCATAAAAACTTACAAATTTATAATAATACATGAAAATCATGTTGTAAATGAATATTTTGTATATTATGGGTTAAAAATACACCATAAATGCATATTTTAGAGAATGTTTATGCAATAGTATAAAAGCGTTTAACTCGAAACGGAAAAGATTAATCTATATAGAAAAAATTCTTTCTAGTTTTACTCGTTTAGTAGCCCTATTCCTTGACAGTCGTATCCATTATTCGTTACACTAATATATATTTCATTTGTTGTTCATGAATTTTATGTGTAGAGAATAATAAAACGTCGTAGAGAGTCATGAAACGTATTGTATGTGTTGCCTTGAGTGCCCTTTTATGTTGTGTGGGCTCCGCCGAGGCAGAAAAACAACAATTGCATAAGGGGGCAGACCAGTCTGTTCAAAGGGAGCATACTCTTGCAGTGGCGACGAGTCCTCGTGTGGAGCAGGTTAAAGCCGCTTCTGAGGATTTCCATATTACGCCTGCGGCCACGCCAGACCATGTGATCGGTGAAGGTGGCCCTCTCGTGATGGATCGCCAAGAGACCAAGACAGTACAGTACAGCGATGTAGATGCGGTAAACCGAGCTATCAATGCGGTGGCTATGTCCAATGTATCCAATGCGATGTATGGCGCCAAAGGTAAACCGTGGATGCGACGCACTACGCTGAGCTTCCAGTTCCAAGAGGGGTGGAAACCATTGTACTCTGTTGAGACCGTTCAGCCCCTAGGCCATTACGATGATAAGTCGAGCCACGTATGGTTTACGCAACAGCGTATTTCTCGGGCCTCTGATATTGGGACAACCCTCAACGTAGGTGTGGGGTACCGACGTATCTCGAAGGATGATCGTCGCCTTTATGGTGCTCATCTCTTCTATGACCATCGCTTCTTGCGTCATCACGATCGCCTCAGCGGGGGCCTTGAATATATGTCTGGTGAAAGCGAGTTTCGCTTCAATTGGTACGGTTCTGCATCTGATGAGCGTGTTCTTGATGCGAACCTTCATACCTTGGAGCGTGTAGCAAATGGTTATACCCTCGAATATGGGAAGACTTTCAAAAATGCTCGTTGGGCGAGAGTCTATGTAGAAGGGTACCACTGGAATCAAGAACGTCAGGCTGATAAGAATGGTTTGCGCGTTGGTTCCGAGTTGCAGCTCACACCGCGTGTGTCTGTCGATATGGGCTATAACAAGCCTGAACATAATTCGGGTGGGGCTTATGGCAAGATTATATTCCGCTTAGCTGGGTCTCCTGTAGCTTGGTATGGTGGTAAGCACAGAGTAGAAGGCGCTATGAGTGTTCGTTCCAAAATGCTAAGCCTTGTAAGACGTCATAATACGATCTGGGTTGAGTAATAATTTTGATAATACAACTTATAAAGTGAATAGGATTGCGATTTATTCGGCTCATTAAGTATTTGATGAAAATTTAATGAAAAATTATCTATTATCTAAGCTTAATAAATGATATACTTGTGATAAGGAAGAGTTAGGATTAAGTTTAACTGTTCTTTATAGATAATGGCTCTTAAGTAAGCCATTATCTTAATGTGGAAACATTACTGTTTTAGTGCCGTGTGATCGCCCGTTCATTATTAGTTACTCTCTCTTACTTCAATAACTATTGCGGTGTATTTACTTAAAAATCTCTCTCTCAACAACAAACTGAATCATGCGGCAATCGTAAGAGGTTCGCTTTCCCTCTTACCAAAAGTGGGTAGTTAATCTGTATGGATTAACTACCCACTTTTTGGTGTATCTACTTCTTATATAACCTTATATATTCCTACAAATAACATTATTATATATTTCTGTATATAACATTATTATATATATACAGATGACCTATAGAACATATAACTACATAGACTATTACTGGTTTTATAGATCATGTACATGCCTGAGTAATACGAAAATAATTTCTGTTTTTAAGTACATTTAATGGATATATAAAAAACTGTTTACAAAATGGATATTCATGCTACAATGTTCATATAAGAATCATGAAAATATTGTGAATTATTTGTATATTATTTGTAAGAGAGATAGTAATTAAAGTACATGGAGGATACTCATTATGAACAAACGGAGACGTTTATTAACTTTGTTAATTAACGGTGTGTTGTTATCCAGTTTGTGGGTTGTTGCAAGTGCGGTAGACCACACGACTGGCAATGGTAATGGCGTAGCATACGGCACTGGCAGCAGTGCACCTAAAGCGGAAAACGTGGCTGTCGGTAAAGACGCTGCTATTCAATATTCTAATGGTGCTAGTGCTGCTACAGGCGACATTGCTGTAGGTAGCGGCGCTGTAATCAATAACTATGCTAGCCAAGGTGGTAGTGTAGCGATTGGTAAAAATGCAAAAATTGAAAATATGGCAGGTGGCGTAGAGGCTGCCTTTGCGTTGGGGCAAACTACTTATAGCGGTAGTTTATTCTCTAGCGCTCGAATTCCTGCAGATCCAACTAAGGTAGTAGGTAGCGTAGCTATTGGTGACAATACCTTTGCTCGTACTGGTAGCACCATGATTGGTTCCCATAACTATAAAGGAGACCTTGGTGACACAACTGTAGACTCTGCTTCTACTCGTACAGATGCATTGAATGCATATGCTACTACAGTGGGCGCTAACAGCTTTACAAACGGTGCCTTTGCTACAAACACTGGTACGTACAATATTATTTCTAGTGAATATAATGGTGGTCGTTTTTCCAACCCTGTTAAAAACTTAGCATCTACTGTGAATGGTTCTTTCAATAGTAATGAATCTAAAACGGCTAGCAGCTTCTACTCTGGTATCGGTAACAGTATTGTAGGTACGGCGAATAGAACGTTCAACTCCAACGGTTCCATCGTGATGGGTGCAGGTAACGAAATTACAAACTCCGTTACAACGATTCCTGTTAATGCAACTGATGCAGGTAGTTCTGCTAAGGAATTCGCGGAAACATTGCGTACTGCTGTTAAAAACTCTAACGGTGGTGGCTCCACAATGGCCCTCGGTGGCGCTAACAAGGCTGATTACACATTGCGCACATCTATGATCGGTATTAACAATACTGTGACAGGTGTTAAGGGTGGTGAAAGCAAAGACAACCTTGCTATGGGTGTAGGTAATACGGCTACCAAAGTTCAGCACATGACAGCTATTGGTTCTAAAAATACTGTGTCTGATGCAACTGGTACAATTATCGTAGGCGATAACCGTACTGTGACAGGTGCTAACAATACTATTACAATTGGTTCTAGCGATGCTGGTACTACAACAACTGTGAACGAAGCAGTAGCTATCGGCCACAACACAGAGGTAACTGCTGAAGGTGGCGTAGCTCTTGGTAGTAAATCTAAGGCAACTGTAGCAGCCGGTGCAACTGGTTATGATATCAGTACCAAAGCGGCATCTACTGATACTAGTTCCACATGGAAAGCTACAGCATCTGCTGTATCCGTTGGCGATGTAGCTAATGATGTAACACGTCAAATCACATCTGTTGCAGCTGGTACAAACGATACTGATGCAGTAAACGTAGCACAACTTAAAAAGGTAGAAACTAAAATCTCTACTGTTGAGGCAGATGCTAAAAAGCATACTACTGTTGTAGCAGGGGATAATACAACTGTAACACAAGGTACAAATGCGGCTGGCGGTGCTGAATACAAAGTAGCTGTAAATAAAGACTTAGTGGAGATGAACTCTGTTAACTTTGGTAAAGCAACTGACGATGTTCGTGCTCGTATCGATAAAGACAGCGCTCGTTTCTTTAACGGTAGCGAAAACATCGGTATCACACCTAAAGGTATTCAAATCGAAAATACAGATACTTTAGAACAAGCGAACTTCACTAAATACGGTATGTACGCAAGTGAAGGGGACACAACTGTTTACTACACTACAAACGGTATCAGTGCTGGTGATCAAATCATCAAGAATGTGAAAGCTGGCGTAGCAGATACTGATGCGGTTAACGTTTCCCAACTTAAAAAGGTGAAAGACGAAATCACTGCTGCTTCAGGTACTACTACAGTAACAGCAGGTGATCACATTACGGTAACACCAACAATCAATGGTAATAGCCGTGATTATAAAGTATCTTTGTCTGAAGATATTACGAACCAAATCAACAATAATACTACGAATATCGACAAAAATAAGACAGAGATCAATAAAAACCGCGATGATATCAACAAAAATGCAGGTAATATTGCAAACAATACTACAAACATCACTAAGAATACAGAAGATATCAAAAACCTTAAAGGCAATGTAACAGATATTCAAAACAATATTACAAACATCAATAACAATATGAACTCCTTCAGAGGCGATTTGTCCAAGATGGATAAACGTATCGACAAATCTGTAGCAGGTGCTGCAGCGTTGGCGGCTTTACATCCACTTGATTTCGATCCAGATGCTAAATGGGACTTTGCTGCAGGTTATGGTCACTACCGCAGTGGTGATGCGGCAGCTATCGGTGCTTTCTACCGTCCTAACGAAGATGTACAACTTAGCATCGGTTCCACAGTAGGCAGCGATGAAACAGTATTTAATGCTGGCTTATCTGTGAAAGTAGGGGCTCATAGCAATGTATCTCGTTCTCGTGTAGCTATTGGCAAAGAAGTATTGGCTCTTAAGAAAACTGTAGCTGAACAAAATGCACAAATCCAAAAATTGACTGCATTGTTGAACGGCGTAGCTGGTACTAAGATGAAAGCTGACCACACTACATTGTTCCCAGACGTGGCTGCAAACCACTGGGCATATGAAGCGGTAAGCGATTTATCTCGCCGTGGTCTCGTTGAAGGTTATCCAGATGGCACATTTGGTGGTGACCGTATGCTAACTCGTTATGAATTCGCACAAATTGTATACCGTGCAATCCAAGACGGAGTAACAGTTAATGATCGCCTCGTTACTGAATTCAGCCCAGAAATGGCATTGTTCCGCGTGGACACAGTAGCGAAAAATGCTCAAGGTGAACCAACAATTGAACGCGTTCGTGTAAACAAAAAATAGAATAGATTATTACATAACGATTGGCTACTACACAGATTACCTCACTTCTAAATATAATTAAGTAGTAGCCAAATCCAAAAAGCGTAACTGATATAGACGGCACTCTATACCAGTTACGCTTTTTTTGTGTGATTAAGTATGGAATTAACTTTTACATTAAGCTTGGTGTCTAAAATAGCCTAGCTCTACTACATGTTTAATAGACTCATCGAGGTATTGTTCACTTGGTACGATAAACTTTTCACCATCTGCTTTTGTACGAGTGATGGTTAGTGTTTCATCTAGGATTTTAATTAACTCAGCACGAGTCGTTGGCTGTACCATTTGTTTCATAACGTACAATAGACCTTCATCTACAGTAGGATCCTGTTGGTTAAACATATTGCCTAAGGACATATATTGTTTACCATTGCCTTCGATGAGGGTAGCCACATATCTAATGAATCGTTCTGGGATGTAACTCACATTTTCTACAAATGGTAATTTTTCATATTTCTCACTATACGCACGGAGATGGCCTAAAATGGTTAGTAAGAATAGCTGTACGTACAATCTGTCCTTGCTATATTCCTCATTAGGATGATGCTCAGCCATGTAGTCTACAATATCTTGCACATTAAATTGTTGGAATGTGCGCATAAATTGTTTGAGCGTAATGCGTAGCGTATCGGTCCAATCCGAAGGCATACCTAAGAGATCCTCAAAAGGTGCCGCAAAGTACAATGTGTCCAGAATGTCTTTTTGAACCGTTTCGTCCCGCACAATTTTATCTTTGTTACATGGTTTTGTTAATAAAGCCATGCGGAACTGTGTATCATAGACAAAGTCGTAATACTGCTCTTTATCCTTATGGTTACCGTTGGCAAGGGCTTTAATATTATCTACTACCTTATCATTGAGCCAGGTGATAAAGGATTTTTCGAGGCTTTCATCACCGATATATACGCAGCCCTGCTGTTCGGCACGTTCAATAAACTCAGACACATACACAGGATCGTTAAAGGTTTCTAAATATTCATGGCCTACATAATAATCATTGGATTCTAAGATGCGATTGATATTGTCGATTTTGTAACCTGACCGCTCTTGGGAACGTTGATCTATCTTCATCGTTTCGCCAATAAGCTTTAACACGTTTTTAGTGTATGCAGTACGCTCTTGCAGTGATTGAGATTTTAATTGCTTTTCAGAGTAGAGCATAATATCTCGCATTTGCTCTAATCTCTTCCAACCAGGATACGTGTTATAGGACACATAAGCAATGCCACGGTCAGATAGATTGCGATTACAAATGCTGAGGATTTTATCCTTAACGATGTCAGGCACCCAAGACCAGATGCCGTGAACAATAATGTAATCGAAGGTGCCAAAGTTATCATCGATGTCCATAATATCTTTTTCTAACAAGGTCACATTGGTGAGCCCCATAGATTCGATTAATTCATTGCCGTGTTTAATTTGTACAGATGACAGGTCGATGCCTGTGAAAGTTGCCTCTGGAT
>ERZ773001.399-NODE-399-length-17857-cov-39.9884_pt1 | contig 17857 bp, 17 predicted proteins | sample MGYA00511673_ERZ773001 | MGnify/ENA primary metagenome ERZ773001 (study PRJEB29015, sample SAMEA2738091) | human oral metagenome | biome: human oral; feature: human-associated habitat; material: saliva | place: China | collected 2162 ... | reverse complement strand
TTTATCAAATATAAAAAAGCGTACCTTGTTAGGTACGCTTTTTTCAATCTGACTCAAAATTAGAATTTTGCGCCAGACTCGTTTGCCATAAAGTCAACAGCTGCTTTAACTTCATCATCGCTCAGGCTGCCATTGCCGCCTTTAGCCGGCATAGAATTAAAGCCTTCGATAGCATGTTTGTGCAGAGTGTCTTTACCTTGTTTGATGCGAGAAGCCCAGTCTTCTTTTTTACCCACGACAGGAGCGCCTGGAATCAAACCGCCATGACATGTTTTACAGTTGGCTTCAAAAACAGCTTTGCCATCTACCTTAACCGGAGCCGCTTCTGCTTTTTCAGCAGGTTTGGCTTCAGCAGCCGGAGCAGCTTTAGCATCTGAAGCAGCTTTATCGGCAGTAGGAGCTGAAGCAGCCGCCGGAGCAGAAGCATCGGCAGGTTGAGCTGCCGGAGCAGGCTCAGCTTTTTTAGCAGGAGTTTTTTTACCGTCTTTGTTGGATAAACCCCAAACATAGGCGGTCATGATGTGCAGCTTGTCTTTGTCGAGGAAGTGACCCCAAGCAGGCATTTGGCTGCTGCGGCCGTTGGTAATGGTTTCGGTAATCGCTTTTTGAGTACCGCCCCACAACCATACATCGTCGGTCAGATTCGGGCCGAGGCCTTGGATACCTTGACCTTTGTCGCCGTGACAAGTGAAACAGTTGGCAGGTGGGCCGCTAAACAGGACTTTACCGCGTTCTGCACGTTCTTCGTCATATTGGCCTTTAGGTTTAGAAAGAGACATAACATACTGTGTTACGTTTTTCACGCCTTCTTCACCCAAAGCAGGACCCCATGCAGGCATGGCGGCAGTACGGCCTTTTTCAATGGTTTCCTGAATCTTTTCAGGTTCACCGCCCCACAACCAGTCGTCGTCAGTCAGATTTGGGAAGCCTTTAGAGCCTTTGGCATCTGAGCCGTGACATTGGATACAGTAGGTATTGAAAAGGTTTTGTGCAATAGCACGGGCTTCAGGATCTTTAGCCACTTTTTCAATCGGCATATTGGAAAATTTAGCATACACTTTACCGTATTGCTGATTGGCTTTGGCAACTTCTTCTTCATATTGACCATGGCTGCTCCAGCCCCACAGGCCTTTGTAATCGCCGATACCGGGATACATAATCAGGTAGCCGACGCCAAACAGCCATGTGCAGACATAAAGCCAAAACCACCACCGTGGCAGAGGGTTGTTGTACTCCGAAATACCGTCCCACTCATGACCCGTGGTTTTTACTTCTTCGCCTTTTTTAGGGCGTTTCACAACATTTTGCGAAAGCAGAAGCCAAGCCAGGCCGATGAAGCTGAGCACGACGATAACAGCAATATATATACTCCAGAAACTACTGGTAAATTGGGATGTTGTGTTCATTATTTTGCTCCGTGATCACGGACTGACTGAGCTTGATCGTCCTTTTCAGACGGCCTTTGTTCGTCATTATCGAAAATACTGCTGGCTGCATCATCATAGTTTTTCTTATTGCGTCTATTGAACACAATATAGAGGACTAAAATAAAGCTGATGAATACCCAAACAGTAAAGAGCGAGCGAGCCCAGTTAGCGTCCATGATGTTACCTTACGTTTTTCAATGCCAAGCCCAAGCCTTGCAGGTAGGCGATAACAGCGTCCAGCTCTGATTTGTTGGCCAGCATTTCAGGTGCTTTGGCAATTTCTTCATCGCTGTAAGGTGTACCCACTTTACGCAGGGCTTTCATATGCGCCACAGTTGCCTCGGCATCGACTTTATTGCGTGCGAGCCATGGGAATGCAGGCATATTGGACTCCGGCACAACATCGCGCGGGTTCAGCAGGTGGATGCGGTGCCATTCATCGGAATAACGGCCGCCGACACGAGCCAAATCCGGACCGGTACGTTTAGAACCCCATTGGAACGGATGGTCATAAACAGACTCACCGGCAACGGAGTAGTGGCCGTAACGTTCAGTTTCTGCACGGAATGGACGAATCATTTGAGAGTGGCAGTTGTAGCAGCCTTCGCGTACGTAAATATCACGACCGGCCACTTGCAAGGCGTTGTATGGTTTCACGCCTGGCGCAGGTTCAGTAACTGCCTTGGAGAAGAACAGCGGGACGGCCTCAATCAGAAGGCCGACGCTGACTACAAGCAGGGTAAATACAATCAGTACACCGACTTTTTCTTCAGCTAATTGTTGTAATTTCATTTTGGTAGCCTATCTTTCTTATCATTAGTGGTGCTGAGTTTGAGAAACCGCAGGAATCTCAGCATCAACTGCTTTACCACTGATAGCAGTACGGTAAACGTTATATGCCATGATGCACATACCGCTCAGGTACAGAAGACCGCCGGTGAAACGAATCATGTAGTAAGGCATGGTACGTTTTACAGATTCGACAAAGGAATAAGTCAGTGTGCCGTCTTCGTTCAAAGAACCCCACATCAGGCCTTGCATCACACCGGCAATCCACATCGCGGCGATATACAGAACCACACCGATGGTTGCAATCCAGAAATGCGCTTCAACCAATTTGGTGCTGTACATTTCGTTTTTACCGAAGAGGCGAGGGATCATGTAATAAACGGAACCGATGGTTACGAAGCCTACCCAACCCAATGCACCAGCGTGAACGTGTGCAACAGTCCAGTCAGTGTAGTGGCTCAGAGCGTTAACAGTTTTGATAGACATCATCGGGCCTTCGAAGGTAGACATACCGTAGAAGGACAGAGATACGATCAAGAATTTCAAAATCGGGTCGGTACGCAGTTTGTCCCATGCACCAGACAGAGTCATGATACCGTTGATCATACCACCCCAAGAAGGTGCGAACAGGATCAAAGACAATACCATACCCAAAGATTGAGTCCAGTCAGGCAATGCGGTGTAGTGCAAGTGGTGAGAACCAGCCCACATATAAGTGAAAATCAAAGCCCAGAAGTGCACGACGGACAAGCGGTAAGAGTAAATAGGACGGCCTGCTTGTTTTGGTACGAAGTAGTACATCATACCCAAGAAGCCGGCTGTCAGGAAAAAGCCTACCGCATTGTGGCCGTACCACCATTGAACCATCGCATCAATCGCACCAGCGTAAACCGGGTAAGATTTCATCAAACCGGCAGGGATGCTGATATTATTGACGATGTGCAACAGCGCAACAGCCAAGATGAAGCCGCCGTAGAACCAGTTGGCAACGTAAATATGTTTGATTTTACGTTTGGCAATCGTACCGAAGAATACGATAGCGTAAGCAACCCACACCAGCGTAATCAAAATGTCGATAGGCCATTCCAACTCGGCGTATTCTTTACCTTGGGTATAACCCATAGGCAAGCTGATAGCCGCAGCCACGATGACAGCCTGCCAACCCCAGAAGGTAAATGCAGGCAACCAACCGCCAAACAGACGGGTATTACATGTACGTTGAACAACGTAGTATGATGTACCAATCAGACCGCAACCACCAAATGCAAAAATAACCGCATTGGTATGCAACGGACGCAGGCGGCCAAAGTGGAACCAAGGTCCAATTTCAGATAAATCAAGGGATGGAGCAAATAATTGGGCGGCTACAATTACACCGACCAACATGCCCACAATACCCCAAACTACAGTCATGATGGCGAACTGGCGCACCACTTTGTAGTTATAAGTTTGTGTGTCCATGGAAGTCTCCATAAATTATGGGTATAAAAAATTTTTATCTCACCCCAACCCTTACGTTTATAAAAAGCGCAATACGGCTAAGGCTCAAATTTTTCTAAATTTAACATAGACACCACAACATGCCAAGCAAAATTACATTCCATATTGCATAAAACCTTTAGTGAAACATAATCTCATTTCTTTTATAATCAATAAATTATTTAAACATATCCAACAAATCGGACACAGCATTTTTTCAAGCTCCCTTTTTCGTACAAATTTATTGATATAGATTAAACCTAACCTTTTAAAACACCTATCCTTAATAAACTTTAGCAAACTATACGATAGCTATGATTAATTACAAAATTACCCCCAACTTTCTGTCGCATGAATGGCACATCACCCTATCATTCACCCAACCCAATGATTCTGAAACAGAAATCAGCCTTCCAAACTGGGTTCCCGGCAGCTACCTCATCCGTGACTTTGCCCGCCACATCACACACATCAGTGCGCGTTGCAACGGCAAAGCCCAGCCGCTGACACAAACCAGCAAAAACCATTGGCAAACCCCTGCCCTCAGTGGAGCGTGGGAAATTTACTACACCGTCTACGCATTCGACTTGTCTGTTCGCGGCTCGTTCCTCAGTACCGAGCGCGGCTTTTTCGACGGCGCATGCCTATTCTTAAAAGTACACGGACAAGAGGAACAACCGCACCAAGTCGAATTTCCTGCCCTGCCACACACATGGCAGATAGCCACAACCCTGCCCAAAATTTCGGCAACCACTTTTCAGACGGCCTCATATACCGAGCTTATTGACCACCCCGTTGAAACAGGCATTATCGAATTCCTCGACTTTGAAGCACAAGGCATTCCCCACCGTATTGCATTAAGCGGTATCTATCCTGATTTCGACCGCGCCCGCTTCCTCGCCGATATTCAAAAAATCTGCGAAACCGAGTTGGCGATGTTCCCCTCCCCTGCCCCGTTTACCGAATACCTTTTCCTACTACATCTGGGCGACAACCTCTACGGCGGACTGGAACACATCAGCAGCACTGCCCTACTCGCCGACCGCCACAGTCTGCCATCTTACGACATGGGCGAAGCCGACAAAGCCTATACCGAATTACTCGGTCTCTTCTCCCACGAATACTTCCACGCATGGAACGTCAAATCCATCAAACCGGCCGTCTTCGCACCTTACAATCTCGACCAAGAAAACTACACCGAGCAACTTTGGGCATTTGAAGGCATTACCTCCTACTACGATGACCTCTTTCTAGCCCGAAGCAAAACCATCAGCCCCGAAGCCTACCTTACCCTGCTTGCACAAGGCATTACACGCGTACAGCAGACACAAGGCCGTCTGAAACAAACACTTGCCCAATCCAGTTTCAGCGCATGGGACAAGTTCTACAAACAAGACGAAAACAGCCCCAACGCCATCGTCAGCTACTATCAAAAAGGCGCACTGGCCGCACTTTGCCTCGACCTCATCATCCGCGAAAAAAGCCAAGGCAAATACACCCTCGACAGTGTAATGCAGCAACACTATCGCGATTGGTGCAACACCCATCAAGGCATACCCGAAAAACACTGGCAAACCCGTTGCCAAGAAATGACCGGTTTAAATTTAGCAACCTTCTTTCAGACGGCCTTATACAGCACCGAAGACCTTCCGCTCGCAGAATGCCTGCAAAGCGTAGGTGTCAAACTCGACTTTATCCCCCTGCCACGCCAGCACGGCGGAGCATTTGCAAGCGAACCCCAATCGGTTGTCCCCGCCAACGATTTCGGTGCACGTTTCAAACAAAACAGCGACCATGCTGTCCTGACTCATGTATTTAATGGCGGCAGCGCAGAAAATGCCGGGCTCTGCCCGCAAGACAAAATCATCGCCTTAGGCGGCTATGCCTGCAACGACCTTGCAGCGCAGTGGAGCAAACTGCCTATCGGCACGCGCACCACCATCCATTTCTTCCGCCAAGGCCTGTTGCGCGAAACCAGTATCACAGTTCAAGCGGCAGAAGCCAATACCGCCCTGCTGCACATTACCGATCGCCAACAACTCGAAAACTGGTTGTACAATCATTAAATAAAACTTCAAACGGCCTGACACTTCCTAGGCCGTCTGAAATCAACATATCCGCTTAATATAAAGAAAGGAAAAACTATGCCCATCCGTAAACTGACCGACTCCCTCTATATCGCCCCCCAACTGACCGAAACCGACGTCCAAGAAGCCGTACGTCTCGGCATCCAAACCGTCATCTGCAACCGCCCGGACGGCGAAGAAGAAAACCAACCGGCTTTTGCCGAAGTGCAAAACTGGTTTAAAGAGACCGGCATCAACCAATTCTCACACCAGCCCGTCGTTGCGCCTCAAATCAACGCAGCCGATGTTGCAGCCTTCCAAAATCTGTTGCAACAATCTCCGGCTCCTATCCTTGCCTTCTGCCGTACCGGCACTCGCTGCTCCTTGCTTTGGGGTTATCATCAAGTGCAACACGGCGCATCCGTAGCCGAAGTAGTTGCCGCAGCCGAACAGGCAGGCGTCAATCTCAGCAACTTTGAAGCCCGCCTGCAAGAAGCCAAAGATAAAGGTTTAGCTTAATTGTATAAGTAGTAGCCTTTAAACCAATCAGGCCGTCTGAAACCCATTTTTCAGACGGCCTAATGACTTTTATTCACAATCAAACCTTATTTTTAATTTATTTCCACTATCCTAAAAATATATTTTCTAAATCAAGCCCGAATTGACCTGTATCAATACCCCAACCCTATTTTCATTTATAATGCCTTTCAATGCTTCAGGGCCAAGCCCTAATCATCCAGTTTTCCTCTATAAGAGCCAGCTCTCTTATTAAATGATTTTTCTTTCCTCTTGATGTGTGTGTGTTTGGGTGTGGCCGAAAGCCACCCCCTTTTTTTTATACCTACCCCCTTTAAGGCCGTCTGAAAACTTTCAGACGGCCTTTCCTTTCCTCTCACAAAAATAGTATAAAATCCCCTTATCGTTCAAACCACAAACTCAAAATACCATGGTCAACAAACTCACTCCCCCTCCAAGCCTGCCCGACCCGCAAGACCTCCGTGCCGTTATCGCTTACAACATGCGCCTCTATCGCGTCAATCACGGCTGGTCGCAAGAAGAACTGGCGCGCCAATGCGGACTTGACCGTACCTACGTTTCCGCCGTCGAGCGCAAACGCTGGAATATCGCCCTTTCCAACATTGAAAAAATCGCATCCGCACTCAAAATCGCTCCTTACAAACTCCTCCTTCCGCCGCAAGAAATGCTCCGCCAAATGACCGAGCCTGCCGATACCCAAGCCTAATTCACAACCAGATACCATCATGACCGCCGCCCAACAAGCCATCCAAACCTACCGGCAGCAAAAAGCCGCAGCAGAAACCGCCTACCGCCAAAACAACCGCCCTACCGCTTACTTCCGCGACCATATCGCCGCTGCCGAAACCCTGCTGCAAACCCTCTGGCAAATCCACTTCCCCGACAGCAACGACATCAGTCTCACTGCCATCGGCGGCTTTGGGCGTTGCGAACTCTATCCCCATTCCGACTGGGACTTAGCAATTATTTCCTCGGACCCATTTTCAGACGGCCTGCAACAGCAAACCGCCCAATTTATCCAAACCCTTTGGGACGCACGCCTCAATCCAGCCATCAAAAGCGGCAGCATAGAAGAAATCCTCCAAAGCACCCAAAACGACATTACCGGCGAAACCGCCTTTCTAGAAGCACGCCACCTACAAGGCAATGCCGACCTTACCGCCCAGCTGCTAAACAAACTCAACACACGCCGCGACACAGCCGCCTTTATCGAAGCCAAACTCCTCGAAATGGAGCAACGCCATACCAAATCCCAAGGCACAGGCGCACAACTCGAACCCAACATCAAAACCTGCCCCGGCGGCCTGCGCGACATCCACACCCTTATTTGGACAGCCAAAGCACAAGGCATAGACAGCAACCCCACCGCCCTCGTTACCGCCGGCGTCCTCACACGCACCGAAGCCGGCATGCTGGCCCATGGCTACCGCCGTCTTGCCAACATCCGCATTCATCTCCACCTTACCGCCGACCGCCCCGAAGACAGGCTGCTTTTCGACTACCAGTCCCAAGTTGCCGAAAGCTTAGGCTATACCCAACCTGACATCCGCGGCCGAAGCGAAGCCCTGATGCACACCTTCTACCGCGCCACCAAAGCCATCAAACAACTCAACGGCATCCTCATTCCGGTTCTCAAAAACCATCAAACCTCCAGCCGTCCCCAACATATTCACCCCATCGACAGCCACTACAAACGCATCGGCCACCAAATCGCCGCCAACGACCTTGCCCTGTTCGAACAAAATCCCGAACACATCTTCACCATCATCCAAACCATGCAGGAGCAAAACATCACCACCATCGAGCCGCAAACCCTGCGCGCATGGTGGGCGGCCACACGAAAAATCAACGCCCGTTTTACCCAAAATCCAGAAAACCGCCGCCGCTTTATCCAATTCTTCAAACACGGCACCGGCCTCACCCAAACCCTCCGTTTTCTCAACCTCTACGGCGTACTTGGCCGCTATCTCCCCGCATGGGAAAAAATCACCGGCCTACTCCAACACGACCTCTTCCATATTTACCCCGTAGACGACCATATTCTGACCGTCGTCCGCAATATGCGCCGTCTCGCCATCGAAACCCACAGCCACGAAATGCCCGAGGCCAGCGCCATCATGCAGGCATATCCACGACCACATGTCCTCTACACCGCCGCCCTACTGCACGACATCGCCAAAGGCCGTGGCGGCGATCACGCCAAAGAAGGCATCAAAGATGCACAACAATTTGCCGCCAACCACTACTACACCGAAGAAGAAAGCCACCTCCTCGCATGGCTGGTTGAAAACCACCTGCTCATGTCCACCGTTGCCCAAAAAGAAGACATCCAAGATCCCCATGTCCTCCAAGCCTTTTGCCGCCGTATTCCCACACGCGAATACCTCGACGCACTCTACCTGCTTACCATTGCCGACATCCGCGGCACTAACCCCAAACTTTGGAACACATGGCGCGCCAGTCTGCTCCAAACCCTCTACCACAGCACCGCCGCCGTTTTAAACAGCAAACACCACAATCCCGAACGCCTCCCAAATCGACGCGAACAAGCCTCGACCGATCAGCTCACGCGCGCGGCCGTCCCCCTCAAAAACCAACAAAAACTCCGCCGCATCCTCGGCAGCGCATACTACGTCCGCCATCAAACACGGGAAATCCTCTGGCACACCGCAAACCTCGCCTACGACACCCAAAGTCCGGCCGTCCGCAGCCGCATTCTTCCCCAAAGCAACAGCCTTCAAGTCATGGTGTTCATGCCCAATGGCGACCGCCTCTTCGCACGCCTCTGCCGCATTTTCAGCAGCCACCGCTTCGACATCCAAGCCGCCCGCGCCTTCATTACCGAACACGACTACATCCTCGACACCTTTATCCTGCAACTTCCCGACAATCTCCCGCCCGAAGAATATCCCGACCGCCAAAGCGCACTCGAAGCCGAACTCAACAGCTTCATCCACGGTAACACCACCGTCCAAAAACAAAGCGGCCGCCCGCACATCAGCCGCCGCATCCGCCACATCCCCATTCCGCCTACCGTAATCATTACCCCCGAAGAAGATTATCCCGGCTGGCACACCATAGACATCACCGCCGTCAACCGCCCCCATCTCCTCGCCGACATCGCCGAGACCTTCTTCGCACACAACATCAGCCTGCGCTACGCCAAAATCACCACCTTGGATCAGCGCATTGAGGACAGCTTCATCACCTACAGCCCATCCCTGCAAGACCCGCAAACCCAAAACACCTTAAAACAGGCATTGATCGAAGTCTTGACCCCATAAAGGCCGTCTGAACATCTTAAAAACATAGGGTGAGCATTTTTTGCTCACCCTAATCACATCCAAATATATAAACATCCTGAATATACCCTTTTAAAACACTCAAGAAATCCAAAGCCTTAAAATTTAAAACCAGAACTTCCTTCTGACATAAAACTACATTCTAAAATCATAATACAAATGAATATAATTTCAACAACAAAATTTCATTCACCTATTACACCAAATCCTCTTTAAAAATCCTTCCTTCCAAATCTTTTCCTCATCCATATTCAAACAAAATACGCATAAAAAATAAAACCCATAAAAAACAAAAAAATAAAATCACAAAATATTAAACTCACCGATTAATCCATAAAAACACCGCCTATCTAAATCAATTAACATATTATTAAACAAAGCTTAATTTCTGACAAAAAACGTCACATGACCAAACTCGCACACACTCTCTGTCACAAAAAACACAAAACTGACAAAAAACGTCAACCCCCTAATTTCCCTAAAATCCTGAAACTTTCAAACAAAACCACACAAAATTTAAAAATTAAAAAAAATAATCCCAATAAAAACAATAAACAAAAAATAAAAAATAAATTTTTTAATCAGTTTTACGCACTTGGCACACAGACTGCTAGAAACAACACGTCCGATAAGGCCCAAGCCTCAAAGCAGCAAGCCCGACGGAAGCTGTATATTCCTTCTTACTTTATGGTTTACTCATAATACATAGTGCCAAGCACATTACGGACTTTTTACTTAAACATAATTATTCACACTTTCAAACTGGAGTTTTAATCAATGAAAGCAATCCAAAAAGGTTTCACCCTGATCGAATTGATGATCGTCATCGCGATTATCGGCATCTTGGCAGTTATCGCACTGCCTGCATACCAAGACTACACTGCACGTGCCCAAGTTTCTGAAGCATTTGCCTTAGCTGAAGGCCAAAAAGCTGCAGTGGTTGAATACTATGCTGACAAAGGTGCTTACCCGAGTAGCAATACAGCTGCAGGTGTTGCGACTGCTGACAAAATTACTGGCAAGTATGTTGCAACAGTAAGTATCGGTGAAAAGGGTGTAATTACAGCTACCATGAAAAAAGATAACGTAAATGCTGCTCTCTCTGAAAAAACATTAACTTTAACCCCTAAAGCATCAGTTGATACAGATGCTACTAAAAACCCAGGTTCATTTACTTGGACATGTGATGGCACTATTGATCCAAAATACCGCCCTTCCGCTTGCCGTCCTGATGCTACAAGTGGTGCTGGAACAGGTGGTGCTGGAACAGGTGGTGCTGGAACAGGTGGTGCTGGAACAGGTGGTTAATTTAAATATCTAACAAAAGATATTCGACTCAAAGCAAATCCCATAATAATTATGGGATTTGCTTTATAAAATAAAAATAAGAAAACAACATACTCAAAAATGAAAAACCTACGCAAAACCCAAACCGGTTTTAGCCTGATTGAGTTGATGATTGTTATTGGCATTATCGGCATTTTGGCAGTAGCGGCTCTTCCCGTATACCAAAACTATGTTGCCCGAGCACAAGTAGCAGAAGGCATTTTGTTGGCCGGCAGTATGAAAAGCTACGTCGAAGAAGCCTATGCGGATAAAGGCAGCTTGCCGCTTGACCTCAACATCAAGCAACTCGCTTCAGACGACAATAAAGTCGGTAACTATGTAAAGATTGTCCGTATTGAAGATAACGGCACTATTGTTGCCGCCATCGGTAATCAAGCCGCCGTACCTGTTAAGAATACCGAAATCCACCTAATACCAAGCTTTGCGAAAACAGGTAATACCAAAGGCACAACAGTTTGGTCTTGCGGTGGCACCATGGATACACACTTCCTTCCCGTATCCTGCAAACAAAGCTTGTAAGCTTATTTCCCAAAACACAAAAATACATTGCGAAGAAAACCCCCAAACAAAGCCAAATACAAACGCGGAAAACGAACAAATCAAAAGAACAAAACTCTCCAAAACAAGGTCATTAAGAGCCTGAATTATCACATTACGAAAATAAATGCCGTCTGAAATTCATTTTCAGACGGCCTCTTTATATCCAATCCTAATAATGATATAAAAGCTTTACCTTGATTAGTTTCAGACGGCCTTCATCTTTTCACCACTACATAAAACAAATTCGCAACACTCCTTATAAGACAATTTGTCGCACATCTGAACTCAATATATAATTTAACCATGCAAGTCTTTATTTTTAAGCATTTTTCATTTTCAAAACATACATTGTCTACACTGGGAGAACCATCATGCCTCATCTAAACTTGGATAAAACGGATTTAAAGATTCTGCAGGTTTTGCAGGAAAACGGGCGGTTGAGCAATGTTGAGCTTTCTGAAAAGGTGGCGCTCTCCCCTTCTCCCTGTCTACGCCGTCTCAAACAGCTTGAAGATGCGGGCATTATTCAAAAATACGCGGCCCAGCTTTCTCCCGTATCTTTGGGCTTGGGTTTGCAGGCTTTTATCCGTGTATCGATTAGCAAGGCAAAAGATGCGCGCGAGGATTTTTCCGAATCTGTCCGCGCTTGGCCGGAAGTATTGAGCTGCTTTGCTTTAACGGGTGAAACCGACTATCTGCTCCATGCCTTTTTTACCGATATGAACGCGTTTTCCCATTTTGTTTTGGACACGCTACTTTCGCACCACGGCGTACAAGATGCGCAATCAAGTTTTGTGTTGAAAGAAATTAAAAACACGACCGCTCTGCCTTTGGTTCATTTGGTTCAGGATTGATGATTTGAAACTGATAAAGGCCGTCTGTTGTTCAGACGGCCTTTTAAATTCCAATGGTTTGCTTTCACGCCCATACACTTGTATACTTTTTAAGAATAATTCACATAAGCTTTTACTATGACAGACACCGCCCATCTCGATACCAATACTATTTCAGAACATACCAAACAATGGCTGGAAAAAGCCGTTATCGGGCTGAATCTCTGCCCGTTTGCCAAAGCGCCGCACGTTAAAAACCTGGTTCGCATCGTTGTCAGCGAAGCCCGTCATTTGGACGGTTTCCTTGAGGACTTGGATCGTGAATTGCAGCTTCTGGGCAATACGCCCGCTTCGGAATTGGAAACCACTTTACTGGTTCATCCGACGCTATTCCCTGATTTTGAAACCTTCAACCAAATGCTGGAAATTGCCGATGATGCCGTTGTAGAAAACGAATTGGAAGGCATTGTCCAAATTGCGCCGTTCCATCCTGATTTTCAATTTGAAGGCACGGAAGCCGACGACATCAGCAACTACACCAACCGCTCGCCCTACCCGACCTTGCATCTGATTCGTGAAGACAGTATTGCTAAAGCGGCTGAAGCATTTCCTGATGCATCGGCAATTTTCGACCGCAATATCGCGCTGCTGGAAAAAATGGGACACGAAGGTTGGGATAAATTAGACATTCCGCGTTGTCCATTTCCACATCACAAGGCGTCTGAAAACAAATAATTGGTGATGGGAAGATGGTTCGCTATTTGTTGATTTTTTGCGGCGCATTGTCGCTCGTCTTGGGCATTATCGGCATTTTCATGCCATTTCTGCCGACTACGCCTTTCATTTTATTGACTGCTACTTGCTGGGCACAGGCTTCGCCGCGCTTTCACAATTGGCTCTATCATCACCGCTATTTCGGACCGATTATACAAAACTGGGAAAACAACGGCGCCGTGCCGCGTAAGGCAAAATTCTTCGCTATCGGCATGATGACCTTTTCTTGCCTGTTGATGTTTTGGCGGTTTCCGGAACGCTGGTGGATCGGTGTCATATCGTTAGTTTGTTGCAGCTGCGTGGCAGTGTGGATGTGGTTACGGCCGGAAGCATAAAATAAAACAGGTAGGCATTTTTGCTCACCTGTTTTTTTATTTTCATACCCAATTTATCCATAAAAACAATCAGTAAGAACTAAAACACTCTATTCAACCCTCATTTTTCAGACGGCCTCCATTTATTCAATCAAATGTAAATTTTAGCTAAAATTAATTCAAAGCATTTTTTCGATAGCATTCCTTTCAAGATTTCAAACTCCTGTTTCAAAATCATTTTTTTACTACTTCCCACTACTCCCATCGCTTTTATTTCTTTATTTGTATCAACATTTCTTTTGATTCCAATATTCTAAACCATCCCTTAACACTTGCTTTGCGTTATACTTTCCCCTGACACAACCGCGCAGTTCGTCTGGATATTTTCAGACGGCCTGAATATTTCACCGCCGTGCTCTCTCAACGAAGTTCCTCACGGCGCAACAGAATAAAAAGGAAATACCATGCGCTATCTCTCATTTTCACTGCTTCTTACCGCCCTTCCTGCTGCGGCATCCGATTTTGACGGCTCATCCGCAAGCCTGCTTTGGGGTCTGCCGTTTGCACTGATTCTCTTGTCTATTGCACTCGGGCCTCTGTTTTTCTCCCATACTTGGCACCATCACTTCGGCAAAATTACAGCGTTTTGGACACTGCTGTTTTTAACGCCGTTTATCGTAACCTTTGGTTTTGGAGCTGGCGTACATACCGTTGCCCATGCTTTGGTTGAAGAATATATCCCCTTTATCCTGTTGCTTTTGGCGCTCTATACCATTTCAGGCGGTATTTTTGTCAGCGGCAATTTGCACGGCTCGCCCAAATTGAACACAACCCTGTTGGCAGTCGGCACGGCTTTGTCTTCCATCATGGGAACGACAGGCGCAGCGATGTTGATGATTCGTCCTCTTTTGAAAGCCAACCATAAACGCCACTACCGCGTTCACATCGTGATTTTCTTCATTTTCCTGGTAGCGAATATCGGCGGCGGTCTCACTCCTTTAGGTGATCCTCCGCTGTTCTTAGGATTCCTGAAAGGCGTAGATTTCATGTGGACGGTCAAACACATGCTGATGCCTGTATTAATCAGTTCTGCGGTTTTGCTGGCCGTTTTCTACATCATCGACAGCCGACACTTCAACCGTGAACAAAGCGAACACCTTGCTCCTGCTCCTTCCGATAAAGAAGAAAAAGTCAAAATCTACGGCAAATGGAATTTTCTGTTACTGGCCGGCGTAGTCGGCGCGGTTTTGCTGTCCGGTTTGTGGAAACCAAATCATCCGGGCTTTGAAATCTTGGGCAGCCATTATGCCTTGCAAAACCTAATGCGCGATGGCATTTTGCTGGCTTTGACCGCTGTATCTTGGATTATCACACCCAAACAGGTACGCGCAGGTAATGAGTTCAACTTTGAGCCGATTGCTGAAGTGGGCAAACTGTTTTTGGGTATTTTCATTACCATTTCACCTGTTTTGGCAATTTTGAAAGCCGGTGAAACTGGCGCATTGGCTTCTGTTGTTTCTTTGGTTCACGACGCGGCAGGCAATCCGATTAATGTGATGTATTTCTGGATGAGCGGCATTTTGTCGGCATTCTTGGATAACGCGCCGACTTATTTGGTGTTCTTCAATATGGCCGGTGGCGATGCCCAAGCCTTGATGACAGGCCATCTGTTCCATTCGCTGCTGGCAGTATCCATGGGCTCTGTATTTATGGGCGCGCTCACTTATATCGGTAATGCGCCGAACTTCATGGTCAAAGCCATTGCCGAACAACGCGGCGTGCCGATGCCTTCCTTCTTCGGCTACATGGTATGGTCGGTGATTGTATTGGTACCGCTGTTTGCCCTGCATACGATGATTTTCTTCGTTTGGCAGCTCTTTTAAACTTAGAGGCCGTCTGAATTTCAGACGGCCTTTTATTTTCAGCTATATCATCAAATATAGCGTTTAAATATCAATCAGTTAAAAATTATTTCTCTTAACACTCGATTACACATTCCTACTTTTTTCCCACTTTTCCCGTAAAAATAAGCGTAAAACTGACATAAAGCAGCTTATACCTGATAAAATCTAAAGATTTGTTGTTTGCGTTTATTCGTTGTTTTTATAGCAAACCTCTGCTTTTTTCAGACGGCCCACCCTTTGTTTCAAAGCATTACATGCCGTCTGAAAAAACAATCCGACATCCGAATTTCAACCCACCAAAAAGTAACGCATCCTTATGATTAAGATAAAAAAAGGCTTAGACCTGCCTATCGCGGGCAGACCGGAGCAAGTCATTTATGACGGCCCGGCCATTACCGAAGTCGCGTTGCTTGGCGAAGAATATGTCGGCATGCGCCCCTCGATGAAAATCAAGGAAGGCGAAGCCGTCAAAAAAGGCCAAGTGCTGTTTGAAGACAAAAAGAATCCGGGCGTAGTATTTACTGCTCCGGCTTCAGGCAAAATTGCCGCTATTCACCGTGGCGAAAAGCGCGTACTTCAGTCAGTCGTAATTGCCGTTGAAGGCAACGACGAAATCGAGTTCGAACGCTACGCACCTGAAGCGCTGGTAAAATTGAGCAGCGAAGAAGTGCGCCGCAACCTGATTCAATCCGGTTTGTGGACTGCGCTGCGTACCCGTCCGTTCAGCAAAATCCCTGCCGTTGATGCCGAACCGTTCGCCATCTTCGTCAATGCAATGGACACCAACCCACTGGCTGCTGATCCTACGGTCATCATCAAAGAAGCCGCCGAAGACTTCAAACGTGGCCTGCTGGTCTTGAGCCGCCTGACCGAACGTAAAATCCATGTGTGTAAAGCAGCAGGCGCAGACGTGCCGTCTGAAAACGCTGCCAACATCGAAACACATGAATTTGGCGGTCCGCATCCTGCCGGTTTGAGTGGCACGCACATTCATTTCATCGAGCCAGTCGGCGCGAACAAAACTGTTTGGACCATTAATTATCAAGATGTAATTGCCATTGGCCGTTTGTTTGCAACAGGCCGTCTGAACACCGAGCGTGTGATTGCTTTGGGTGGTTCTCAAGTCAACAAACCGCGCCTCTTGCGTACCGTTTTGGGTGCGAAGGTATCGCAAATTACTGCGGGCGAATTAGTTGACGCAGACAACCGCGTGATTTCCGGCTCAGTATTGAACGGTGCGATTGCACAAGGCGCGCACGATTACCTCGGCCGCTACCACAATCAGATTTCCGTTATCGAAGAAGGCCGCAGCAAAGAGCTGTTCGGCTGGGTTGCGCCACAACCGGATAAATACTCCATCACGCGCACAACCCTCGGCCATTTCCTGAAAAACAAACTCTTCAAGTTCACGACAGCCGTCAACGGTGGCGACCGCGCCATGGTGCCGATCGGTACTTACGAGCGTGTGATGCCGCTGGACATCCTGCCTACCTTGCTTTTGCGCGATTTAATCGTTGGCGACACCGACAGCGCACAGGCTTTGGGTTGCTTGGAATTGGACGAAGAAGACCTCGCTTTGTGCAGCTTCGTCTGCCCGGGCAAATACGAATACGGCCCGCTGTTGCGCAAGGTGCTGGAAACCATTGAGAAGGAAGGCTGATTATGGGCTTGAAACATTTTCTGGAAAAAATCGAACCGCACTTCCTGCCGGGCGGCAAACATGAAAAATGGTATGCCCTCTATGAAGCTGCGGCGACGATTTTCTATACATCTGGTGCGGTAACGCGCAAAGCGGCGCACGTCCGCGACGCGCTCGACTCCAAGCGCATGATGATTTTGGTATGGCTGGCTTTGTTCCCCGCCATGTTTTACGGCATGTACAACGTCGGCGCTCAGGCATTCGGCGCGTTGACGCCCGATTTGCTGCAACAAAGCATCGCCAACGACTGGCATTACGCCCTTGCCAACGCTTTGGGCATCAATATGTCGTCTGAAGCAGGCGTGTTGGGCAAAATGCTGTTCGGCGCGATTTACTTCCTACCGATTTACGCAACCGTATTTATCGTCGGCGGTTTCTGGGAAGTCTTGTTCGCCACTGTGCGCAAACACGAAATCAACGAAGGTTTCTTCGTGACTTCGATTCTGTTTGCTTTGATCGTTCCCCCTACCCTGCCTTTGTGGCAAGCGGCTTTGGGTATTTCTTTCGGCGTTGTGGTTGCGAAAGAAGTATTCGGCGGTACAGGTAAAAACTTCATGAACCCTGCTCTTGCAGGCCGTGCGTTCCTGTTCTTCGCCTACCCTGCCAACATTACCGGCGATACCATTTGGACTGCGGTTGACGGCTATTCCGGTGCCACTGCTTTGGCACAATGGGCGGCACACGGTGCAGACGGCCTGAAAAACGCTGTAACTGGTCAAAACATTTCTTGGATGGATGCGTTTATCGGTAACGTGCCCGGCTCAATCGGCGAAGTATCCACTTTGGCGCTTTTAATCGGCGGCGCGTTTATCGTGTTCACCCGCATCGCTTCTTGGCGCATTATCG
>ERZ773001.396-NODE-396-length-17949-cov-60.2007_pt1 | contig 17949 bp, 10 predicted proteins | sample MGYA00511673_ERZ773001 | MGnify/ENA primary metagenome ERZ773001 (study PRJEB29015, sample SAMEA2738091) | human oral metagenome | biome: human oral; feature: human-associated habitat; material: saliva | place: China | collected 2162 ... | reverse complement strand
CCATGCCCGACAACGGCATCAAGTTCTTCGCGCACGGCGGCTACAAGCTGGCCGACGCGGTCGAGGACCAGATCGAAGCCCTCGTGAACACCGAGTGGGAACGTCCCACCGGCGACGGCGTTGGCGAGGTCAATGCGGACCATGCGTGGGCCCGCGAATCCTATGTCGCGCACTTGATCGAGGCGACAGGCACCGATCTGCGCGGCATGAAGATTGCGATCGACTGCGCGAACGGTGCCGCCTACGAGTTCGGTCCGGCCGTGTTCCGTGAACTCGGTGCCGATATCACGGTCATTAACGCCGAGCCGGACGGCCGCAACATTAACTGCAATGCCGGTTCGACGCACCCCGAAGGCCTGCAGGCCGTCGTCGTCGAGGCTGGCTGTGATTTCGGTGTTGCCTACGACGGCGACGCGGACCGCTGCCTGGCCGTTGACCGTGAGGGCAACCTCATCGACGGCGATAAGATCATGGGCGCGCTGGCCGTCAATGCCCGCGACCGCGGCGCGCTCGCGCACGACACGCTCGTCGTGACCGTCATGAGCAACCTCGGTCTGATCCTCGCTATGCGCGAGGTCGGCATCAAGACTGTGCAGACCGGCGTCGGCGACCGCTACGTCCTCGAAGAGATGCTGGCCTCCGGATACTCCCTGGGAGGCGAGCAGTCCGGCCACATCATCGCCCGCGACCATGCGACGACTGGCGACGGCATTCTCTCTTCGCTGCTCATCTCGCGCATGGTGAAGGAATCTGGCCGTTCCCTGGCCGATCTCACCTCCTTTATTCAGCGCCTGCCGCAGACCCTCATCAACGTGGGCGGCGTGGATCGCGCGGCCGCTTCCACGAACCAGGCCGTTGCGGACGCCGTGGCCGCCGCCGAGGCTCGCCTGGGCGACACCGGTCGCGTTCTTCTGCGCCCCTCGGGCACCGAGCCCCTCGTGCGCGTCATGGTCGAGGCTGCCACCCAGGAGGAGGCCGACTCCGTGGCCTCTTCGCTGGCGGACGTCGTGAAGGAACACCTGGCGCTGTGAACGCCTGAAATACGTACGCGGAGGGCGGGCACCGGTTGGTGCCCGCCCTCTTTCTTCGGTCCTCACATATGTGGGACGCTGAGGAGGTTTTCGCCTGCCGTAGGCTGGGGAAGGTGCCAACGGCAGGCAGCCTCCTCACGGCGGTGTCAGATCTTGGCGGCCTCGATCCACTCCAGCGGGATGCGTGTGAAATACAGGCCCTGCATCTCGCGCTCCCACAGCAGGCCCAGTGTTCCGTCGGGCAGGATCGTCATGCACTGGTAGACGTAGTGCGCCGGGTTAAAGGTGCGCGACGCGATCCAGGTGCTGCCCCCGTCTTCCGACAGGCGCAGGACACCACGGCCTCGATACGGCCGCATCTGCGAGGCGTTGGCGAAGACGACCCGCTCAGGGCAGTCCTCCGTCGGCCAGGGCACGGCGTTGGGCTGGCAGAAGATCTCCGTGATCTCGCGCGCAAAATACACGTCGCCCCAGGTCTCGCCTCCGTCCGTGCTGACGGTTGCGGCCACCTTCCCGCTCGGATGCTGGTTACGCATGAGCATGAGGAGCGAACCGTCGGCGCGCTCGATGAGCGTGGCCTCGTGCGTCGCCGCGGCCTCGGTGTCGAGCGTGCGCGAGTCAATCTGGCGGCCCTCGAAGATGCGCCCGTCGTTGGGAGACTTGCCGCGCTTCCACGTGGCACCCCCGTCGTCAGAGTAGACGACGGACGCGGAGAAGTGACGCTTGTGGTCGCCGTTGTAGTAGATCGGGATCACGAGGCGCCCGCTGCGCAGCTGCACGCCCGTGCCCGGGGAGGTCCCGCAGAAGGACATCCACTCTTCCTTCACGTCCTGGTTCAGGTTGAAGGGACCCTCCCAGGTTTCGCCGTCGTCGTCTGAGTAGATCATCTGCAGGTAGCAGGTGCGCTTCGTCAGCAGCGTTTGGTTCGGGTCCTCGCCGTCGGCCAGGAAGACGTTGCCGCCGGGCCTTTCCTCCCCGCCCTCGGTGACGGTGACGTCGCCGCGCTTCGAGATCCTGAACGGTGCCTCGTGTCCGTGTGCGTCCGTGACGGCACCGTCCTCCATCCACGTGTAGGTTGCGCCCTCGGCGTCGTGCAGGACGTAGCGGCCTTTCTCGTCAACGCCGAGGCCGGCCTCGGCATTGGGTTGACCGATGCCTCCCGGGAAGTGGTCGATGAGGACGACGAGGCGTCCGTTTCGGCGGTCTTGGACGACGCAGGAGTCGATGACGGACGCGCCTGTTGCCCCGTGACCGGGGTAGGTGATGACCGTCTGGAGATCGCCCCACGTGTGCCCGCCGTCGAAGGAGCGGCGGACCGTGAAGTTGATCGAGTTGGGAGAGTCGTTCGCGATGGTCTCTCGCTGATCGGCTCCCGCGACGACGACCCCCGAGGCCAGGGTGATCAGCGAGGGAATGCGGTAGCTGATCGAGTCGTGAAAACCGGCATCGAAGAGACACTGGGTGTCGAGGGGTGCGACCGACGACAGCTTCTTGATCTGCGCGTCATTGAGGATCGAGGAGTAGACCGCGGCGTTACGAACCTCGCCGAAGAGGCGCGACCCGGAGGTGTCCTGCCCGATCACGACCTCGTCGAGGCCGCCGACGCCCGCGAAGAATACCTGGCCGGGTAGGTGAGCCTCGAGGTAGCCGTCCACGTAGATCTGGACCGCGCCGTGACCGACTCGCACCACGACGTCGTGCCAATGCCCCTGATCCCAATGCCCATGGGCAGTAAACGTGCGCCACTGGCCCCTGTGGCCCAGGACCCGGTATTCGATGCCTTCTTCCGTCACGGACAGGTTGAGCTGCTCGCGCCCGGCCCCGCCCGCAGCGAGGATTGTGCCGTGCTGGCCGGGGCCGCGTACGCGGTAGCGGGCAAACACAGTGCCCGAGGTGAGTTCGGACAGCTCGGCGACGTCGTAGTCGGACAGGTGGGCTGCAGCGAACTCAATGAGGGGCGTCGGGGCGGGGGAGAGGGCAAGGATCTCTTCCGCGGAGAGAAGGGCATCGTGCTCTGCGAAGGACCGGATCTCGATGCCAGCGCCCGGGGTGAGGGTGAGTGCAGCTTCGGGGCTGCTTCCGGCGGGAGAGAGGTCTGCGCAGGTTGAGAAGCACTGGTAGCCGTCAAGGAAGATCTTGGAACCGGCGGCCGTCGCCGTGATCGCGAGGCTGTGCCAGGTCCCGTCGGTCAGGTACGCGGTGTCCTCCATGTCGAGAGCGAGGGACATGGAGGAGGTCGTTCCTTCGAGGAAGAGCGCACCCGCTCGAATGAAGAGATCCCAGCCGATGCCCTCGGGGCTACGCAGGCGCAGCAGTGAGCCGTCGATGAGTGCGCGGAACTGTAAGGCCCAGGAGATTCCCGGGTGACCTGCGTCGATGTTCATGTTTGACACCTTTCTGTCAGTTGTTAGTTTCGCTTCGCATCATCACGAATTGGAGCATGTGATTGGTCACAGTTAACAAGTTGTCAGACAGATTATCATCGCGACCTTTTGTTGGCAATATGCACGTTAAGGTGAAACTTGCTGTTGACTCTAGGATGAGAGAGAGCTAACATTATTGCAAGTTGTCTGACAACTTGCTAGTTAGACATCTGGACTCAAGCCCCTCGTTATTCGACGATGAAATTTCAGGAAGGCACTCATCATGAGTACGTCCCCCGTACAGGCGCTTCCGACAAAGCCCTGGTATCAATACCCAACCAAAGAAGATCGCAAAGCGTTCTTCGCTGCCTGGATCGGTGTGCTGCTGGACGGTTACGACTTCGTCCTTATCTCCTTCGCCCTGCCCGCGATCAAGGCAGCGTTCGACCTGTCGCTCGTCCAAAGCGCATCCCTGATTTCGGCCGCGTTTATTAGCCGCTGGATTGGTGGCCTTGTCCTCGGCGCTATCGGCGACCGCTACGGGCGCAAGCCCGCCATGATCCTGTCGATCTTCATGTTCGCTTTCGGATCCATCGCTTGCGCGCTCGCGCCGAACTTCTGGATTCTCTTCGTCCTGCGACTCATCATTGGCTTCGCGATGGCCGGCGAATACTCTGCCTCCGCGGCCTACGTCATCGAGTCGTGGCCTAAGCACATGCGCAACAAGGCCTCGGGCTTCCTGCTGTCGGGCTATGCCTTCGGAGTCATCGCCGCCGCCCAGGTCGACAAGTACTTCGTGACATGGGTCGATTCGATGCACCCCGGATGGGGCTGGCGCGCCCTGTTCCTCACCGGCATCATCCCGATCGTCGTTGCGATCTACATGCGAAAGACCCTGCCTGAAGCCGCCGACTGGAGCGAAGCCAAGGAGAAGGGGAACGTCGAAAAGAACGACATGCTTCAGGTGCTCTTCGGTGGGGAACGCAAGATCCTCAACTACGTCGTTGTAGCCATCGCGTTCATCGCCCTGCTCCTGATCTTCACTCAGCAGGTTGGCGGCGTTGTGGCCGTGAGCGTGCTCGGTTCCCTGTGCGCGGTCATCTTCATCTACCTCATCATCCAGTTCGACTCCAAACGCTGGATCATTGGCATCGCGATCATGCTGACGATCTTCGCCTCCTTCATGTACACGTGGCCCATCCAGGGCCTGCTCCCCACCTACCTGCGCGGGGTGGGCATGGACCAGACGGTTGTTGCCAACGTGGTGTCTTTCGCTGGCCTCGGCAACGCTGCGGGCTACATCATTGCTGGCTTCGCGGGTGATAAGTTCGGCATGCGCCGCTGGTACGCCATCTCCCTGCTGCTCTCGCAGATCATCGTCTTCCCCCTGTTTATGCAGAACGGCAAGTACGTGGCGCTCGTGGCGGGCATGCTCTTCTTCCAGCAGATGTTCGGCCAGGGCGTCTCGGGCCTGCTGCCCAAGTGGGTCTCGTCCTACTTCCCGGTCGACAAGCGCGCTGCGGGTCTCGGCTTCTGCTACAACGTGGGTGCCCTTGGCGGTGCAGTTGGACCGGTCCTCGGTGCCGCTATCGCCGCGCAGTTCTCCCTCGGCTTCGCCCTGGCGATCCTGTCCTTTGGTTTTGCTGCGGTCGTCATGGTGTCGATCGGTGCGAACGTTCCGCGCCTGCTTCAAAAGAAGATTGGGCCGCAGTATGTTCGTCCTGAAGACGGTAACGACGAGATCATCAAAGAAGGCTGATCATCATGGCACGTCCATTCATCATTGGCGCCTACGCGTCGCACCCGGCACCTGAACTCGAGGCGGACTACTACCAGCTCCTCGCCGACCAGCCGTGGGTCGCCGGCGTCGAGATTCCCTATCCCGGGCAGCTCGCAACACAGCTCGACGTGCTGGCCAGCCACCTGTCGCCGCATTGGGATTTCAACACCATCACGGCGATCCCCGGCACGATGCAGAACGTCTGGAAGGACGAGAACTTCGGCCTGGCCTCGCCTGACGAGGCGGGACGCGAGGCGGCCCTTGCCTTTACCCGACGCCTCTGCGACGATCTCGACGACCTGTGCGACAAGGCAGGTCGCCTGCTGGTCGGGCGGGTGCAGCTGCACTCGGCTCCCACGCGCCTGGCGAATGCCGACGCATTCAAGCGTTCTCTCGAGGATGTCCTGGGCTGGGATTGGTGCGGCGCGACGCTCGTTGTTGAGCACTGCGACGCATACATCCCCGAGCAGAACCCCGAGAAGGGCTTCCTGTCTCTCGCGGATGAGATCGACATCGTCGCCGAGCTTGGCGTCGGCATTCACCTCAACTGGGGCCGCTCCGCCGTGGAGGGGCGCAGCGCGGAGACTGCCTTCGAGCATGTTCGCGAGGCCGGGGAACGCGGGGTGCTTGATGGCATCGTATTCTCGGGTGCCGGGCCGGAGGAAACTCAATACGGCTACTCCTGGATCGACGGGCACCTGCCCGCCCAGGCCGACGAGCCGACCTCCCTCATGGACGCCGAGCAGATCGGGCGCTGCGCGCAGGCAGCGATCGCGGGCGGTGTCGAGTACCTCGGCGCGAAGGTCTGCGTCCCCAAGGACGCCTCTCTCGATCAGCGCCTCGCGATGCTGACGGGGATCTACAGGGCCTGCCACCTCCAGGGGTGACGGTTAACCGGGCCATGGCCTCATCGTTTGTGAGTGCGACGAGGCTGTGGCCCGGTTCGGCCTTCATGGTGGCAGTGTGCTGACGGGTGCTGATGCCTGCCCGCATTATGAGTTGTTCTTAGTGGGTGCGATCAAAACTCAGATGTTCGGTAATGAAGGAATGTTCTCCGGCCTCGTCGCGCCAGTAGACGAGCGTCGCGCGCGAGTCCTGCGGCTCGTGCAGGCTCTGTGATAGGTCCTTGAAGGCCTCCAGCTTCGAACCGTGTTCATCGATGAGGGTCTTTTCGTTTTCGAGGATCTTCGCTCGGCGTTCTTTCAAAGCGGGTAAATCGTGAGCTGGGCCGGAGAAGCGTTCCTTACCCCACTCGCCCCACGACTTCTTCTGCTCGGCCTCCTCGAGGGAAGCAATCTCGTCTTTGACCCTTTCTGACAGGTTTTTGAGGTCGCTCCATCGCTCGGTGGTGTGAGCGATGCACTCTGTCAGCTGCTGCGTGCGTTTGGTAACCAACGCCGGGCATTCCTGCAGGGCGAGCGCTACGTGCAGGGCGTGCACCTGGACCTCGGTAATGTATGCAAGCCCAGCAGCGTTGACATCGCGGATGACATCCTCGATGGGCGTGTCGGTCTCCAGAGCGCGGCTTTCTGTGGACAGGAGCAGTAGCTCCTGGCGTCGCGCGACGGCCGCGAGGGATTGTTCGGCCACCGCGAAACGGGCTGTCATGGACGGGGTAAAGTGCCCGAGCTCGCCGTATTCCTCGGTGATGTCGCCCAGGGTTTTCGAGGCAGCGATAAGGCCGGCGATCTGCGTGATGTCTGTGCGTACGAGAAGGTCAGTGAGAGTGTTCACGAGAGTGTCCAGCTTGGCGTTGACCGCCTGGAACTGGCGCATCGTCACAGCGGTGTTGACGATCCCCATGAGCGCTAGCGGGGCGACGACGGGGAGCGAGGCCGCGACAGGAATAAAGGGCGCTTGGGCGGCGATACCACTTGCCCCCATGACGGCGGAACCGACGCCGGATCCAAGTTGCATGAGTGTCGCCGGGTTGGCTGTGGCCATGAAAAGTGTCGGGGCGATTGCCGCAGATGCGGCAGTGGAAGCAACCGCAGTTACCGTCGATGCAGTCGAGCCGAGGACCTGAGAGGAGACGGCCCGCGCGTCGGGCGTGTACTTGCCCGTTGTGGCGAGGCTGTTCATCAGGCTTGCAATGATGGCATCGCGTGTATGCCCGGTGATTGCGATGAGTCCTTGCTCGGGTTGGCCGTCGGATGTTGTAACGACGTACTGAACGTCGTGCTCGGTGGGTGTCAGCTCGTTCTCACTCATGGCTTTCTCCTGCGAAGGTCGAAGTGTTGACGATTATAGTTTCTCCATCACCGTTTGTGGCAGGAAGCACTACACGCTGAAGAGTCGGACGTAATTCCCCGACCGTCTTTCAATACGCGACATCGGATCGTTGGAATCATGCGGTTTTCTTGGATGCTTAGTTATGTGAGGGAACCCAAGTTACGTGCGACATTGTGGGGAAACTATGCGTGGGGGCGCGTTGAGTTGTACGAGAGTCGCCTGCAGGTCGCCCTGGAGTCGCCGCGTGCCGCCCGCAGGCGTCACATGTTCGAGGGATAGAAGCGGGTGCGGAATCCCTCGAAGAAGTTCATGTTTTTCACGGCGAGTTCCACGAGACGATCCGCGTCCAGATCTGGGTTTGTGAAGAGTTCCTGCACGTCGGGGTGGTTGCTTCGCGTGATGGCACCGAAGGTGCCGTCGGGCGAGCAGTAGAACAGGTCCTTGCTGAGCGTGTGCGCGGGCGTGGACCGGAGGCGCCGCATGAAGTCGATGCGGAGGTAGTCGAGGAGGCGGAGGTACTGCTCGGTGATGACGGTCGGGTCGGCGGGTGCGTAGAAGAGGACGGAACGGTCGGGGATCGCGAACAGGAGTCCGTGGGGCGCGTCGATGTGGAGCGTCGAGACCAGGGAGGCGATGTGCGCGGCCTTCGACGCGATGAACAGTGATTCCCCGGCGATTCCCGTGATGGGTCCGCAGGGGCCATGTTCGTCGATGGGCTCATTGTCGGTGTTGATCTGCCCCCAGTGATAGAGCTCGTCGAGGCCGATTGGGTACTTCTCGAGGTGCCCGTTGCTGACGGTTGTGACGGTGTTAGGAAAGTCGAGGCACAGGGCCAGAGCAAGGCCGCCGGGGAAGGGGCGCGCGTAGCTGAGGTGGGGGTGGGCGGCAAGGTTCGCGGGGATGATGCGGGTCCGCACGCGTTGGCGCAGCTCGTCGGGGTCGGTGACGGACTGTTCGGCGATACGGCCGGACTCCATGATGAACGCCACCCATCGCTCGATTCTGACCTCGTGCTTGGAGGGATCCGTCTGGGCGAGTTCGTCGATGAGGTTCTCCACGTTGATGCGCCTCCACCCGTCGATTTCCAGGTGGGTGCTACCCGTGTGCTCGTCCGTGTGGGGCGTCGCGGAAATCCCCGCGTCGTGCAGCCGTCGCAGGAGGAAAGGTAGGGCGCGTTCGGTGAGCTCGTGGCGGTCCATGGGTTGATTCTACGGGGATAGTCGGGGGAATTTGGGACGAGGCCTGGGTGCTTTCGCGGTGCCTCGCGCGCCGGGCGGTCGCCTAGTGGGAGAAGAAACGTTGCTCGAAGGCGGGGGAGAGGAGAGGTTTTTGCGTGTGCTGACGTGGTAGTCGGCGGAGCTTCGCGGGAATGCCGCCGGGATCGGCGGGCGCGTTAGCCCCGTCGGGCGACCGATGCCCGCCATACCGGGCGCGTGGGGATCGTGGCCACGGGGATCGTCTGGGACGAGGCCGGGGTGGCTTCCTCGGTGACGGCCAGGGAGGCGGGGAGGAGGGAAGCGGTGGGTGGGCGTCCTTCGATGACGTTGATGATGGAGGCGACGGCTGCTGACGTCATGTCTGTGAGGGGCCAGTCGACGGTGGTCAGTCCCAGGGCCTCGGCACTGCGGTGGTCTTGGTTGCCGAATCCGAGGATGGACAGGTCGGCGGGGACTGACAGGTCGAGGTCGGCGGCGGCCTGGAAGACGCCGGGTGCCTGCGAGTCGTCGGCAACGGCGATGAGAGAGATGTCGGGGTTCTCGGTCAGGAGGCGAAGGGTGGCCTGGTAGGCGGTGGCGGGTTCCCAGTCGGGCAGGGAATAGAAGGTGAAGTTGGTGCCGAAGGCGCGTGCGATGGGGTGTTGGCGAGCGTGGTTGGTGTTGGGGCCGGCGAGGAAGACGGCTCGGCCCGAGCCGATGCCGGTGTTCGGGTCGACGAGGGTGCAGGAGGAGATGATGTCGTGGACGCCTGCGCCTTCGTCGATGCGGATGAGGGAGGACTCGGAGCCGGTGGGGTCGGCCTCGATCATGGACATCGCGACGACGGGGATCCCGAGGTTCGCGAGGAGGCGTGAGGTGAAGGCCTCGGCTGACGTGGTCTCGCGGATGATGCCGGCCAGTTGAGTGTCGCCCAGGACCCCGCGGATGACTTCGGCGTCGGAGGCGCCGTCGCCAGTCTGGAAGAGGGGGAGGAGGAGGTAGCCGCGGCGCTGGATGTCGATCATCGCGGTCGTGAGAACCGTGTGGACGACGGGCACGAAGGGGTCGTCGGGCAGTTCGGCCATGAGGAGCGCGATGAGGTGGGATTTGCCGCGGCGCAGCGAACGTGCGGCGGCATTGGGGATGTAGTTGAGGTCTCGGGCGGCCTGTTTGACGCGATCAATGGTCGCGGGAGCGATCTTGACATCACGGCCGCGACCGTTGAGGACGAGTGAAACAGTGGAGGGTGCGACGCCTGCTGCGCGGGCGACGTCGGCCCGGGTTGCGCGCTCCATGACGGACTCCCAATCCTCGTTATGTGTTCGAAGAAACACAATAACTATAACGTGTTAGTCTTATGGGTGACGATCGGAGTTTCGACGATGACATCCCCGAAAGGCACACAGACGTGAAATCGATACTACCTTCCTATGCCCCCGGTGCGGGAGCACTCCTGCCGCCGCGCGCGCATCTGGCCGATGATCCCGGCGTTCTGAGCCTCGACGGTACCTGGTCCTTCATCTACCACCGCACCGATCCGACTCCCTGGGCGAATGTTGAAGAACCCGGGGATGAGCCAGCCGTCGGCGACGAGGCGGACACGATCGACGTGCCCAGCCACTGGGTGCTGCGAGGCAACGGGCGTTACGGCTGCCCCGCCTACACGAACGTTGACTTCCCCTTCCCAGTGGACCCGCCCTACCCGCCGGAGGCGAACCCCGTCGGCGACTACCACCGCACCTTCGAGCTGCCCGACGAGTGGGAGGATGACCTGGTCGCCCTGCGCTTCGACGGCGTCGAAAGCCAGGCGAGCGTGTGGGTCAACGGCGCGTGGGTGGGCATGGCCCGCGGTTCGCGCCTCGCCCACGAGTTTGACATCACCGACCGCGTGCACCCCGGAGAGAATACGATCACCGTGCGCGTCCACCAGTTCAGCCCCGGGAGCTACCTGGAGGATCAGGACCAGTGGTGGCTGCCCGGCATCTTCCGATCCGTCAGCCTGCGCCGCCTCGCCCCCGGCAGCATCGAAGACCTCTGGATCGACACCGACTACGAGGCCGGGGTCGGGTATGCGACCGTCGAGGCGCGGGTGCTCGGCGCCCGCGAGGCCTCCCTGGTCGGTCGCCTCGCAATCGACGGCCTCGGCACCTGCCTGCTCGCCCTCGAGAAGGGCGACGACGGGCGCTACCGCTCCGACCGCCTCCAGGTGGGAGACGTGCGCCCGTGGAACCCGGAGGGCCCCGCCCTCTACGAGGCGCGCGTGAGCATCAATGGGGGAGACGGCCTCGTCGATGGGGAGAGACGCCTGCGCATCGGATTTAGGCGCGTCTCCATCGAGGGCGGCGTCCTGGCAGCCAACGGGAAGCCCCTGCGCCTCAACGGCGTCAACCGCCACGAGGTGCGTGCCGACGAGGGCCGCGTCTTCGACGAGGAGTGGGCGCGCGTCGACCTGGCGCTCATGAAGTCCATGGGCGTTAACGCGATCCGCACCTCCCACTACCCGCCGCACCCGCGTCTGCTGGACTTGGCCGACGAGATTGGGCTGTGGGTCATGCTCGAAGGAGACATCGAGACGCACGGCTTCGAGGGGTCGGGGGAGTGGATCGACAACCCCTCCGACGACCCGCGCTGGGCCGACGCCTACCTGGACCGCACGATGCGCGCGTTCGAGCGCGACAAGAATCATCCCTCGATCATGAGCTGGAGCCTGGGCAACGAGTCCGGCACGGGTACGAACCTGGCCGCGTGTGCGCGCTGGATCCACGAGCGCACGGGTGGGCGCGCCCTCGTCCACTACGAGGGTGATCACGCCCTTGAGTATGCCGATATCTACTCGCGCATGTACCCGACCCTTGAGGAGGTAGCCGCCGTTCTGGACGACTCTGACCTGCACGCCGAGGTCGCCGTGCCCACGCACGTCGCCGCGCGCGTCGACAACGCAGCTCGCGAACGTATCCGCCGCGCCCCGTACCTCATGTGCGAGTATCTGCATGCGATGGGCACCGGCCCCGGCAACGCAGCCGGTTACGCCGCCCAGATGAGTCACCCCCGCCACGCCGGCGGATTCGTCTGGGAATGGCGCGATCACGCCCTGTGGCGCGCCCTGCCGGACGGACGCCGCGCCCTGTCCTACGGTGGTGACTTCGGCGAGGAGGTCCACGACGGCAACTTTGTGTGTGACGGCCTGGTCGATGCGCTCTCGCGGCCCTATGCGGGCACGTGGGCCTGGGTGGCTGCGATGGCTCCGGATGCCCCCGCGCTCGCCCACGCCATCGAGAAATACCGCTGCGGCTCGGCGCAGGAGGAGGCTCGACTGCGCGCGTTCGCGGATGCCCCCATTGACCTCGAGCCCTCGGACGAGCAGTCCAATACATCCTATTTCCTTGACGAGCGAGGTCTCCTCCGGGGCGTCGGTGAGCGGCTCCTGCCGATTCGGGCCGAGCTGAGCGTGTTCCGTGCCCCCACCGACAATGATCGGGGCCGAGGCCCCGTCGACTACTGGGGGATCGATGCCTCTGACGTGGGGCCCCTCGGCGTCGGGCGCGGCGAAGCTGGAATCTCCCACGCCATGCGGTGGGAGAGCGCGCGTCTGCACCTGCTGCGCCGACGCCTCGTCTCCATCGAGGAGGAGGGCGCGGTGCGCCGCGTCATTGAGCGCTGGTCGCCTCCCGCCGCGCAATTCGGCGTCACCATTACGTGGGAGTACGCGCCCTGCCGCATCGGTGAGGGGCTGGCCAGCGGCGTGTCCGTCTCGGCGCGGGTTACCCCCTATGGCAATTGGCCCCCGCGCGTGCCGCGCCTCGGCGTGCGCATCGAACTTCCCGGAGCGTCCTGGGAAGCATCCTGGCTGGGCGAGACGATGATCGGCTACTCCGATATGTCCGTTCCGGGCACCCTGGGGTGCGGCAGCGGCGATGCTTGCGACCTGTGGGACGTTGGCGTGCGGCCCCAGGAAGGCGGGCATCGGGCGGGCCTTGAGGCCCTGTCCCTTCGTGGCGAGGCCGGGGAGTTCCTCATCCTCCCCGCCTCGCCCCTGGGGTGGAGCGTCAGCCCGTGGAGTGAGCGCGAGTTGGCCCAGGCCTCGCACTGGGAAGACCTGCCCGAGTCGCGGCGCCTCTTCTTGTGGCTCGACGTGTTCCAGGATGGGATCGGCACTCGATCGTGCGGTCCCGACGCGCGGCCCGAGTTCGCCGGGCGCATGCGCGAGTGTGAGCTGGCTGTTGTGATTGCCCAGGTAGGGGATGGTTGCGTCTGACGTTGTTATGTTGCGGCTTGATAACGACGCGCGACGCGGCTGACAAATGATGCGTAGAGCACATGAAGTCGCTATGATTCATACATCAACTAACACGAGATAGTTAGTGGCTCGATCCATCGATCGACCAACAAGAACGGACCAATGGAGGTTTCGCATGTTGAAGAAGAAGATGGCTGCAGGCGTCGTTGCCCTCGCCATGTTCAGCACTCTCGGCCTGGCTGCCTGTAACGATGGCGGCTCGGGCTCCACCACCAGCTCGAGCGGCGGTTCGTCCGCTGCCGGTTCCATCCCCGAGCCCGACGTCGCGTGCGACATCCCCGCGGGCAACCTCGACGACTCGAAGATCGACACCTCGAAGGTCGAAGGCGAGATCACGTTCCAGACCCAGGGTCTGCAGAACGACTTCGGCGACTTCTTCAAGGCCAAGATCAAGGAATTCGAGGACGCCAACCCCGGCGTCACAATCAACTGGACCGACCAGGGCGGCGGTGCCGAGTTCGACCAGACCATCACGGCCCAGGCCTCGAACTGCAAGATGGCGGACGTCGTCAACGTTCCTTCCTCCACGATCCTCGCGCTGTCCAAGTCCAACTTCCTCATGGACTACGACGTGAAGGCCCCCGGCATCGGCGACAAGTTCGTGCCCTCCATTTGGGAGTCCACTGCCCTGGGTGCCAACGATCACCACACGGCGCTTCCCTGGTACTTCGGCCCCTACATCACCACCTACAACAAGGAGGTGTTCAAGCGCGCCGGACTCGATGAGAACATGCCGCCCAAGACCATGGACGAGCTCTTCGACGACGCCGCCAAGGTTGGCGCCGACGGACAGGGCGACTACGGCATCTACGGCTCGCCCGAGTGGTACATGATCGCTCAGCTGCACGGCATGGGCGTCACCCTGCTCAACAAGGACAAGACCGCCTTCGACTTCGCGGACAACGAGGCCGCCATCAACTACGTGACGCGCCTGTCCGAGCTCTACGCCTCCGGCGCTATCCCGAAGGACTCGCTGACCGGCGAGCCCGACCCGGGCAAGGCCTACACCGACGGCAACCTCGCTTTCGGTACCCCCAACGCCTCCTTCCTCAAGTCGGTCAAGAACAACAACGCGACCGTCTACGAGAACACCGGCGTCGGCCCCTTCCCGACCAACCCCGGCATCAAGCCCGTCTTTGAAGGTCAGTACATCGGCGTCTCGGTCACGACCAAGAACGCCCCCCTGGCCATGAAGTTCGCCGAGTGGATCACCAACGCTGAGAACGAGTACGCCTGGACGCACGACGGCGGCGCGATTATCTTCCCCGCTGCCACCGAGGCTCTCGACAAGCTCGTCAACAACCCGCCGGAGATCGCGGACGACCCCGTCTTCAAGGCTGCCTACGAGGAAGCCGCTAAGGCTGCCAAGGACGCAGAGGCCTACACCGACGTCTTCTACGCCACCGGCGCCGTGAAGGATGCTCTCATCGAGAATGTCAACAAAGCTATCCGCGGCGAGGTTGATCCCAAGACCGCCCTTAAGACCGCACAGGATCAGATGAACGAGAAGCTCAAGGCTCTCGGAGACTGATTGAATGCTCGGGGGCCGAGGCCAGGCCTCGGCCCCCGAGGCATCCCTCGCCCAGCGCAGGGCCGCCGGCTCACGGTCACGCGCCATTCTCACAAAGGATTTTGGTATGCCGACACGTAAGAGCGCACCGAATCGCTCCCTTAATGGCGCCGCCCGATTCCGCCCCGCCTGGGTTCCCTGGCTGTGGGTCACCCTGCCGGTCCTCGCCATCATTTCGTTCTACATCTACCCTTTTATCACCACCGTCTACGTGTCGTTCACGAAGACAAAGCCCCTGGGGCGTATCGGACGCTTCGTCGGCATCGATAACTACAGCGCGATCCTCGCAGACGCCGAGTTCTGGGAGGCCCTGAGGAATTCGCTCATCTATGCTCTGTGCGTCGTCCCGCTCATGGTGCTGTTGCCCCTCCTGTTGGCTCTCCTGGTCAAGTCGCACGTCCCCGGCATCGGCTTCTTCCGCGCCCTCTACTACCTGCCGGCCATCTCCTCGCTGGTCGTCATCTCGCTCGCGTGGCGCTACCTCCTGGACCAGCGCGGACCCATCAACAACATGCTGGCGTCCTGGGGCCTCGACCCCGTGCCATTCCTGTCGAACCAGTGGCTGATTCTCTTCTGCGCCATGATCATCACCCTGTGGCAGGGCCTGCCCTACTACATGATCCTGTACTTGTCGGCCCTCGCGAACGTCGACAAGTCACTGTACGAGGCCGCTGAGCTTGATGGCGCTGGCCCGATCCGTCGCTTCCTGACCGTCACCGTTCCGGGCGTCAAGGTCATGATGTTCCTTGTCGCCACGCTCACGACGATCGGCTGTCTGAAGATCTTTACCGAGGTCTACCTGCTGGGTGGCTCCGCCTCGCCCACGAAGACCCTCACGATGTACATCCGAGATCGAATCGTCGACCCGACCTTCGGGTCGCTGGGACAGGGTGACGCCGCGTCGGTGTGCCTGTTCCTCATCACCTTCGGCTTCATCATCGCTTCGCAGAGCCTGCAGAGGAAGGCTGAAGACTCATGAGCTCCGCAACTTCGAGCACCGCAACCTTCGGCGATCGCTTCGCCGAGTGGCGCAAGGAACGCCGACTCGAGCGCCAGGGGCGCAACGTTGCCTCGCGTCAGATGCGCGGCGGTGCCCTCGTCGCCCGCTACGCCCTCCTCGTGGTCGTCGCCCTCATCCTGGTCGGCCCCCTCGTGCTACCCCTCATGGCGGCCTTCAAGGCCCCCGGCGAATCCGTCTTCGGTCAGGGCGCAACCATGTTGCCGCAGCATTGGTCGCTGGACTCCTTCTACGTCCTGTTCGAGCGCACCAACATCTTGCTGTCCATCAAGAACTCCGCGATCCTGGCGACCCTGACGGTCTCCTCGAACGTCATCCTGTCGTGCATCGGCGGCTACATGCTGTCGAGGCGCGGGTGGACCGGACGCAACATCATGTACTTCGTGGTCCTGTCCGCCATGATCTTCCCCTTCGAGTCGATCATGCTCTCGCTGTTCAAGATGATGGTGCAGCTGGATCTGTACAACACGCTTCCCGGCGTGTGGATGGTCGCCATGATCGGGCCGTTCCAGATCCTCATGATGCGCGCCGCGTTCATGGGCATCCCCGACGAGATCGAGGACGCGGCCCTCATCGACGGTGCAGGCGAGCTGCGTCGCTTCTGGTCGATCTTCCTGCCCCAGGTACGCGGCACACTGACGGTCGTCGGCCTGACCTCATTCATCGGGGCCTGGTCCGACTTCATCTTCCCGCTGCTCATGCTGCCGAATCCGGAGAAGCAGACGCTGATGCTGACGCTGACGGCGATCCAGAACTCGCCCCAGGGCGTCACTTACCAGTTGGTTCTGGCCGGAGCAGTCGTCGCTATGATCCCCGTGGTCCTAGTCTTCATGTTCAGTCAGAAGTTCTTCTTCCGCGGCATCGAAGACGGTGGTTTGAAGTTCTAATCTCGCCCCTCGCGGGTGCGTCAGCACCCGCGAGGGTATTTTCTACCCAAAAAGGAGGTTCTGTCACAAAAAGCTAACACGTGATAGGTATTGTGGGATCCCTTTTGACAAACGAAGGTTCCCGGCCATTAACCCCATACTGACGAAGGAGTTACACTCATGGGGACTCGACCCATCATCGGTGCGCTCGGAGCACCGATTCTCGCGGCCACCATGCTCGGCCTCACCCCCGCAGCGACCATCGCAGCCTCCGACACCCCCTACCACCCGACCGTTCTGTGGGCGACCTCCGAAGAGACAGTCGGCGAAGGTGCCCCGAATGGCACCATCGCAGCGCTCGTCGACGACGACACCGCTCGCACCGACGCGACCAAGACCTTCTGGACCACCAAGTGGAAGGGAGGCCTAGACCCCTACCCCCACGCCCTCGCCGTCCAGAACCCCACGCCTGGCACCCAGGTCTGCGGCCTCGGCCTGACCCCGCGCCCCACCTACGATTCGACGCTCGGAAACGACCAATTCCCCGGCGAATACCGGGTGTTCGCCTTCGACGAAGACCCCGGCAACCCCGCCGCCGAAGCCTCCTTCGACGACTGGAAGATGAAGGTCGCCGCGGGCACGTGGGACGGCGGCACCGAACTCGCCCACGGTTCCGACCTACAGTACGGGAACAAGGAACAGTACGTGACCTTCCCCGCGACGACGAAGCGCGTTATCGCTCTTGCAGGCCTGCGCTCCCTCGCCCCGGGTAAGTCGGACATGGCCCTGTCCGACATCAAGCTCCTGCCCTGCGACGCCGACGGTAACGCGATCACCTCCTACGGCGGCGACGAAGGCGGCGGCAACAACGACGCGGTCCGCCCCGTCGTTCCTCACCCGGAGGCTCCCGAGCAGGGATCGGGCGCGTCCGACCTCGTCGTTGACTTCGTCATCGACCAGCTGCCCTACGGCGAACCCGGCAAGCCCGTGGACTTCGCCCCCGGCACCCACACCTACACGGCCACCGGCTACTACCACGCCACGACCGTCTCTGCGCGCCTCCGCGCGGTCGAGGGTGCCGCCGTCACCATCAACGGCGTGACCCCCGACGCCGACGGACGCGTGTCCAACCTCGACCTCACCACCGGCCTGAACGTCATCACCGCGACCGTATCCAAGGACGGCAAGGAAGCCACCTACGTCGTCAACATCACCAAGGTGAAGACCGATTTCCGCGGCAACGTGCTCGTGCCCGCTACGGCCTCGGCGAACGGCGGCACCGAGGCCGACAACGCGGCCCTGACCGACCTCGACCCCACAACGACGTGGACCTCCGATCCACTTGTTCGTGCCAGCGACTGGTCGAGCAACGTCACCGGCATCGAGCTGCACCTGGGCGAAGCCCGCTACGTGCACCGCGTCAACGGCTGGGGCACCCCGACCCTGCCCGCCGGCGCGCAAGGATGGCACGGCGGTAACTCCGTGGCCATCGCTGTCCAGGAGGCCGACGGCGGCCCGTGGACGACCATCGTCACCCACGGCTCGCTCACGCGCGACGCGCGCGGCCTGTGGTACTGGGACTTCAACGCCTACCAC
>ERZ773001.395-NODE-395-length-17955-cov-25.7264_pt1 | contig 17955 bp, 15 predicted proteins | sample MGYA00511673_ERZ773001 | MGnify/ENA primary metagenome ERZ773001 (study PRJEB29015, sample SAMEA2738091) | human oral metagenome | biome: human oral; feature: human-associated habitat; material: saliva | place: China | collected 2162 ... | reverse complement strand
CCGTACCCGGATTAATCTCGTGCGTGAAAACTCGGCCGAAGCTATCTCCTTTACGGAGGTCACACCAAGCTCCAAAAACACGCCCATTGGCTGTTGAAATGAATTTGTTCCAAGGCTCAGCGTGAAGTCCGCGAGTGGCGCCAGTTTTGTCATTGAAGCTGATATTGTTTTGTACGATATTGAACGATGGCAAGCCTAAGGCTTCCATTTTTTCTTTTTGATAATTCTCTTTGAACCAGCCTCGATTGTCGCCATGTACGGGTAATTTAATAACAAATAACCCTGGAATTGACGATTCAGTGACTGTAAGTTCATTGTAGTCAGTTGGGTTAAACATAATTATTGTCCTTGTTTTGCATAAGCTGCTTCAACGGCATCTTTTTGGGCGCGCCACCAGTCTTCGTGTTCGCGATACCAGTTAATAGTTTGCATTAATCCATCGTGCATGCCGGTTTTATTGTCTGTGTATTGCGGTTGCCATCCTAACTCGCGGCGTAGCTTGCTGGAGTCCATTGCGTAGCGCATATCATGACCTGGACGATCGTTGACATGTTCGTACCAATCTTTACCTTTACCCATTAGCTCACAAATCAATTCAATCACCATCTTATTATTAACGTGATCATTATCCGCGCCAATGATGTAGGTTTCTCCTAGAACGCCTTTTTCTAGGATTAAATGAACCGCTGAGTTATGATCATCAACATGAATCCAGTCACGGACTTGTTCGCCGGTACCATAAAGTTTTGGCTTGATATCACTTAAAATATTGGTAATTTGACGCGGAATAAATTTTTCAATATGTTGGTATGGTCCGTAATTGTTAGAGCAGTTTGAGATAGTCGCTTTAATACCGAAACTACGAATCCAGGCACGAACTAGCATGTCGCTGGAAGCTTTAGTGCTAGAGTAGGGGCTGGAAGGCTTGTATGGAGTGTCTTCTGTGAAGCGATTTGGATCGTCGAGCTCTAGATCGCCAAAAACTTCATCAGTTGAGATGTGATGTAGTCTCTTATTATGTTTTCGAATAGCCTCTAGAATGGTATATGTGCCAATTATATTTGTTTCAACAAATGGCCATGGATTACGTAAAGAATTATCATTGTGACTTTCGGCGGCGAAGTGTACAACTATGTCATTTTCAGCGACTAATTTGTCTATTAATTCGGCGTCACAAATATCGCCCTCTACGAATGTAATTTGGTCAGCTACAGTTTCCAAATTAGCACGATTTCCGGCGTAGGTTAATTTGTCAATAACAGTGACTTCATATTCTGGCTTATGTTTTACGGTATAATGCACAAAATTCGAGCCAATGAATCCCGCGCCTCCCGTGACTAGCATCTTTGTCATAAGTATAGTATATCAGGTATAATAGAGAAGTTATAGAGGAGGATATTATGAAAGTTGTAATTGTTAGCGGCTATTTTAATCCATTACACGGTGGACATTTAGATATGATTGAGGCAGCTGCAAAAATGGGTGATTATTTGATTGTAGTGGTGAATAACGACAAACAGCAATTGCTAAAAAAAGGAAAAATTATCCTTAATGAAGAAAATCGACTCCGTTTAATGCGAGCATTAAAAGGCGTGGATCAAGTTATGCTTTCTATTGATGAGAATCCTCCGGTTACGGAAACTTTAGAAATGATTGCTCGGCAATATCCAGGATGTCAATTGGTGTTTGCAAATGGTGGCGATAGATCAGCGCCGGAAGTCGTTCCAGAGCGTGATGTTTGCGAAAAGTACAATATTGAAATGGTCTATGGGGTTGGCGGCTCAAATAAAGTAGACTCATCTACTCGAATTAATCAAGCTACCGGACAGGAAAGTTAGCCTCAACTTTTCCGTCCATATTTTTCATACACAGCCAAAGTTTGCTCGGCCATGCGCTGCCATGAAAATGTCTTAACGTGTTTCTTGCCTTTTTTAACGAGTTCATTGCGCAATTTATCGTCGGATAAGATATCGTCAATTGATTTTGCTATATCCTCAACGCTGAAAGGATCAAAATAGTGAGCGGCATCGCCGTGGGTTTCTGGCAAGCAAGTGGCTGTGCTCGAAGCGACTGGCGCTCCGTGTAGCATTGCCTCTAATCCCGGCAGACCAAATCCTTCACTGAGCGAAGGGAAGCAATAAACTGCCGTATTTTCGTACATCCAGCGCAATTGCTCGTCTGATATAAAGCCGGTAAACACGACGTTTTTAATTCCACGCTCATTTACATATGTCTCGTGGCGAGCGTAATTACTGTCTTTTTTACCAGCCAAAGCCAGTGTTAAATCTGGATATTTTTTCTGTAACAAAACAAACGCGTCAATTAGTCGTCGAAGGTTTTTATGCGGCGTCGGTCTACCGATATACATAATGAATTTTTTACCAATCAACTCATCAACAGGTTCGTTACCTTTTGGCAGTTCGTCTGCAGATTCCAAAGTTACGGTAATTTTCTCTGGGTTTACGCCGGTAAATTTAATCAAATCATTTTTTACGAAGTTAGAAATTGTGATGATGTGCGAAGATTTTTTCGCGACTTTTTTATTGACCCATTTGTAAATTTGCTGCTTAATCCAGAAAACGATAGGATTTTTATCTGGATTCCTAAATCTAACAGTAGTCAAATCTTGCATCGTAGTAACAACTGGACTGGAATTATACCAAACAGGCTGCTGAACCATCGCAAAATGAACTAAGTCTGGATGGAGACTTTCAAGTTGTTTTTTAAAGCCGATTTGCTCGGCGAAAGTGTATTCTTTATATGGGCAAATGACTTTTTTAAAGCGCGGATTGCTCGGTGTCCAGCTATCAAAATCTTTTGGCTTGAGCAGAATAACATAATCGTTTTTATTATCAATTTTCTGCAAATAATGAATCAGCCGTTCGATGTACCGACCAGTGCTAGTCCTTAATGTTCGGGCGTCAATTACGATTTTCACGATAATGTTCCTTCCATGATTTATCAACTATATTTTTTATCGCTTTATGGAAAATTGCAGCTGAAAATTCGTTAGCTGTGGCTGAGATTTTTGTTGGTGAAACTTTTTTACCAGGAAGTTTCTCTAAGATTTCTATCAATGAAGAATCTGTTTGTTCAGAAAAGAACCAGCCGTTTTTTTCGGGTTTTATATAATCAAGCGCGCCGCCAGCTTCATACGCAACCACTGGGATACCAGACGCCAACGCTTCAACTGGCGCGATTCCAAAATCTTCGTGTGAACAAAAAATAAACAAATCTGCTTTTTTAATATATTTTTCTCGTGTAGCATTATCGACGAACCCTAAGAAATTAGTATGTTTATCGGCGATATTTTTTAGGTTATCAACGTCTGGACCTTTTCCAATAATATCTAATTGCCAGCCAAGTTTCTGACAAGCTTTAATAGCAATGTCAAGCCGTTTCATTGGTACAATTCGCCCCCAAATTAGACAGCGAGGTTTTTTTGGGATGGATGTTTGCTTGCGATTTTTAGCAAGCGGCGAAAAACTCGACACGTCAATTGGCGGAAAAATAACCGTGCTTTTTCGCTGGTAAAACTCTTCAATATCAGCCTGAATTCCCGTAGAGTTGGCGATAAAAACATCAACTTGTTGAGCGGCGTTAAAATCTCGTTTTTTCAGTGGTCGGACTAGGGTTTTTAAGCCTAGGCGCGCCAGCCATTGCGGACGGAAACTTGGTCGTTTGATATATTCGTCGTAGTGCCGCCAATAAAAATGCGTTGGCGTGTGACAATAACAAATATGAAGTTGATCTGGTCTGGATTTGCGGACGAATTTTGCCTCGCCATTTCCCGAACTGGAGATGATAATGTCAAATCCGCTAAGATCAAGCTTAGCAAACCACCATTGCCTAAGAAGTGGCAGCAATCGTCGAATTTTTGAAAACGGCCATCGCTGTAAATAGCCGGTAATGACTTTATTATCTAATCTTTCTCGCCATTCATCGCTACAAAAAGAAGTGTAAATTGGCGCATCTGGGTACAATTTGTGAATTTCCAAAACGACTTTTTCGGCTCCGCCGCCGTAAATCCAATCGTGAACTATGGCAATTTTTGGCTTACTCATTAATTATCTTTCTGGAAAATAACCAAGCAGGTTTTTAATAAAATTGTAATATCCAGCCAGAGACTCCAGTTTTGAACATAATATAAGTCAATTCGTCGCCGTTCTTCAAAGCTGATGCTGCGTCGACCAGACACTACAGCCAGTCCAGTGAGTCCTGATTTGACCGCTAATAAAACGTGTTTTTTGTCGTAGGCGCTTAATTCGTGCGGTACCAGCGCTCGCGGTCCAACCAGACTGATGTCGCCCTTAACGACGTTGAACAATTGTGGCAATTCATCAAGGCTAAAGCGACGAATAAACCGACCGACTGGCGTCACGCGAAAATCATGATCAAGCTTATCGCCGTTTTTGCGGTATTCTTCAATTAGCTCAGGTTTACCGACCATTCGAAACACTTCTTCGTCAGTTTTGCCGTCAAACTTTGCGTAATGCGAGCGGAATTTGTAGACCTTAAATGGTCGATTGTAGCGAGTAAGGCGTTTTTGCTGTTTGCCGTGCATTAAAATCGGTCCCGCAGGGTCGCTGATCTTTACGGCAATTGCTACCAAAAGCATAATTGGCGAGGCGATGATAATCCCAGCTGTTCCACCGATAATGTCCATAATGCGCTTCACAATTCGCCCATAGCCCATTAGCGGCGTTGGATGAGTGTGAATTAGCGGCACGGAGTCGATGATATCAATAGTGTGTTTGGTGATCATAATTCCGTCGAATTCCGGCGCTTGATAAAAATCCAGATAATGTTTCTGGGCAATTTGATAATGTTCGCTAACGTTTTTTGAGTCGGTTTGGATGATAACGTCAATTTTGTCTCTGGTGAGTGCCGATTCTAATGACGAGCGTCGAAGCCTTTTTAATTCAATAGGAATGAACTGGGTTTGCGCGACAATTCCGCTAATCTTAAAGCCAGTTAACGGATTGGTTTCTATGAAATCAGCCAAAACGTGAGTTAAGTCACAATTGCCAATTAATATAACACGGCGCGCGCCCAAGCCGCGCTTTAATAGTTTCAGGCGAACAACATTGGCGGCGCTGCGGAAAATCATTAGTAAAATAAAACCAATTCCGGTGGCGTAACCAGCGACGAGTTTGGCTGGGAATAACGGAGTGTTGGTAAAGAACGTCACGGAAATCATAATCATAATTCCAGTTATTGACGCCAAAAGTATTCGTCCGAAGTTTCGTAATGGGTGTGTGTAAACCTCTCGGTCGTATAGGCCAAAGAAGTAGAACATCACGATCCACAACGGCAGCGTCATAAAAATGGAGGTGATAAAATCCATGGCATTGATGCTAATATGGAATGGTCTGGGATCCAGGGAAATTCGCAAAATATAGGCAATAGTAAATGCGCTCAATAAAGCTAAGATATCAAGAATGACCAGAGCAATTTTGAAGTAAAAATCAGACTTTTTCCGCATAATCTCTGGGGTAATTATACAAAAATATGCCGATTATAGCAAAACAATGAATCGTATTTATAAAACTGCCAAAAAACCAAAAATGCACAAACATCGCGATAGTTAGGGATAAGATAAATTGAGCTTTAATTTTACGGATGTTTTTTATGGCGAAAAATATAATTGTCAACGGGACAATTAGAAGGGCGAATAGCCCGATGATTCCTAAGCCGCTAAGTAATAATATGTAAAAAACGTAGACTGTTTGGTCTGTTGGGACGTTTATATGAAGGTGTTTTTGGATGAAATTACCGAGATTGCCGAGTCCGACGCCGAAGAAGAATGTTCGTGGCGATGACAGCCAAGATTTTATGGCTAAATCGCTGGCGCTTAGTCTGTCGTTAGCGGAAGCTTCAACGAAACCAGCAGGTTGGAAAGAATTGTTGCTTGGCAGAATATTTTCGGCGGGTTTTGGTGATGGATTTTTGGTGATGGATTTTTGCGGAATCTTAATTTTTCCGAGAGATAATTGATCGACCATACTGACGAAGGTATTGTGCGCAATAAAAGGTGTATTGGCGTATCTAATATTGGCTGATGAGAATAATAAGATAAATCCAAATAGTAATCCAGTGAAGATGATTGGAAGTTTTTTACGAATAAAAGGTGCGTCAATTCGTTTTACGAAAGCGATTATAAATAAGGCTGTCATGGCGATAAAAATTGCCAAAAATCCGCCGCGGGAAAATGTTAAAGATATGGCGAGAGTTGTGAAAAATAGGCTAAATTTGGCTAAGTGAGATTTTGATTGAAAGAGCGCAAGGAAAAACGCTGGAAGTAGAGAATTGGCGAAGAACTGAGGTTCGGCAGCGAATAAATTAATTCGCGGAAATCCAAAAACGTCGGCTTTACAGCCAGCGCAAAGCGTACCAAATCCTGTTGGCTCAAAAGTGGCGACGACGAGCTGAATGATTGCTAAAATCCCAAAAACCAGCCCGCTCCATAATCCAACGCTGATGAGTTTACGTTTTTCTGATTTTGACAATTCGCTGTAAATTAAGCCAGCGGATAATCCGACGGTGAGTAGGAATAATAGCGATAATGAATATAACGCGGTGCGTAGGCGTGCTTCTGCGAAAAATACGCCGACGGTAATGGCGATAAAAATTGCCAAAAATCCGCCGATTAGCCATCGGTTTTTCAACAATTCTTGGCGTTTTTTAAGTAGCAAGGGCAAGGAAAATAACAGTAGGCTTACGGTAACGATTTGATATAATCCTATGCGCAAAGATGAAAAATCCAGAATTGATAAGCCGACACTGGGATGCAGGGCGAAGCCGCCGCCAAAAATAATAATAGCCAATAGCCAGAATCGAACGTCGTTAATGTATTTTTTTGCCATATTTTAAGTATAGCGTATGGTGTATACTTTAGATATGAAACTGACGAAAAAGCAAAAAATAATGTTGGATTTTATCGATGGGTTTATAAAGGGCAATGGCTACAGTCCGACGCTTCGGGAAATTATGCGCGCCTTGGGCTATAAATCGGTATCGACAGTGGCAAAACATGTTGATAATTTGGTGGCTGCGGGGTTTTTAGAGAAGCAGGACGGCGAAGTTAGATCTTTGACGCTGAGTAGTGAGAAAAAAGAAGTTTGGTGGCAGAATTTAGCGAAAGAAATTAAGAAGAGAGAAGCCGAAGACGACGAAAAATCACGCTCGGAAGTGGAGATTTTAAAAAAAGCATTGGAAATTGTCCGTCAGTAACTTTACAACTATTCAAAAACTCGCTATAATACAAGACATATTCCGGCATAGCTCAGTGGTAGAGCGGTTGGCTGTTAACCAATAGGTCGCTGGTTCGAGCCCAGCTGCCGGAGCCAAATTAGTTTTCTATGAAGCTGTCCTTAATGGGGCAGTTTTATATAGGTTATTTAACGGATATATTTTATGGAAAAAACTTTCAAATATTATGACATTATTTTAGCTGTATTTGCTGCTATATTATTAATCTCTAATTTAGCAGGGACTAAATTAATTGCTTTTGGTCCGATTATTACAGATGGCGGAGCTATTTTATTCCCAATATCTTATATTCTTGGCGATGTTTTAACTGAGATTTATGGCTATAAATATGCTCGACGAGCGATTTGGGTGGGACTAGGCGTTATGCTTTTGGCAGTGCTGTGCTTTACGATCGTGCGTTATATGCCGCCGGCGCCGGAGTATGCGGATCAGGCGTCGTACGAAGCGGTTTTAGGATTCTTCCCGAGGATTGTTGCAGCTAGCTTAGCCGCATTTTTGACTGGATCATTTTTAAATTCGTTTGTATTGGCGAAATTGAAAATTAAAACTAAGGGCAAAAAACTATGGTTACGATTAATTGGATCGACAGTCGTTGGTGAATTATGTGATACTGTAGTATTCGCTTTTGTCGCGTTCGGTGGAATACTTCAGGGAATGAACATGGTGACGTATATTCTGATTGGCTGGATATTTAAGACTGTAGTGGAGATTGTTTTCTTGCCTATTACATATCGCGTAATAGATAAGATGAAACAAATCGAAAAAGTTGATGCTTATGATGATAAGACCAACTTTACGCCGTTTAGTGTTGACTTGAAATAGTCTGGCTGATCTTTAAAGCATTTTTACAGAACGCTTGTTTATAGTGGTTTGCATGAGAGCAATAACCACACCCCAACCATTAGCTAGGTCGCGACTTGTTACGTCCGATTCTAGTCCATCGCCGTTTCGGGCGATAGTTAATCCATTTGTCGACATAGTCGTGCCGGTGCTGAACGAGGAGAAAATTCTTCAAAGCAGCATTGAAACGCTTGACGAATACATGATGGAAAATTTGCCATATCGCTATCAGATAACGATCGCGGATAATGGCAGCCAAGATAATACCTTAGAGATCGCGAACAGTTTGGCGCAAAAATATCAATCAGTTCGTGTCGTGCGGTTGGCTAAACGCGGTCGCGGGCGAGCATTAAAGCAGGTTTGGCAAAGCAGTCAGGCGGATATTTTGACGTATATGGATGTTGATTTGTCCACCAGCTTGGATGATTTTCTGCCGATGATCCAGCCGCTTGTGGCGGGCGAAGCGGGCGTGGCGATTGGTTCTCGATTGATGAAAAAATCAAAGACCAGCCGCGGTTTTAAGCGGGAGTTTATTTCACGGTGTTATAACAAGATTATCAAATTGACGTCGCGCACCAAATTTAGCGATGCACAATGTGGATTTAAGGCAATTCGTCGCGATGTTGCGAAGAGATTTTTGCCAAAAATTAAGGACAATGAATGGTTCTTCGATACTGAGCTTTTGATTAAAACGGAGCGCGCGGGCGTGCCGATTCACGAGCAGCCCGTTACTTGGATTGAAGATACTGATAGTCGTGTGAAGATTGTAAAAACTGCGGTCGATGATTTAAAAGGACTTCATCGAGTTAATAAAGAATTGGACGATCGCTCGTGGTTTGAGAAAATGACTCTTCCAATTCTGTTGATCGCGACGGGCGCGTTGTATTTGTTTGGCGCGATGCATAATGGTATGGCGAATAGCTATTACGCAGCGGCGGTACAGGCAGCAAGCCAAAACTGGACGGCGTGGCTGTTCGGCAGTTTGGATGCGGCGAATTATGTTTCAATCGATAAGCCTCCGCTGGCGACGATGATAATGGGACTTAGCGCTCGACTGTTTGGATTTTCCAGCTTTTCAATGTTACTACCAAGTGTATTAGCGGGCGTCGGTTCGGTTTGGCTATTATATTCGGCGGTGAAACGACAATTCGGCTTTACTAGCGCGATGATTTCCGCAGTTACATTAATGTTAACTCCTGTTGCGGTGTTGATGTTCGGATTTAATAATCCAGATGCCATTTTGACATTTATGCTCACCGCCAGCGGTTACGCATTTCTCAGGTCATTAGAGGGTGGGCGACCGCTTTTATGGCTCGGTCTGGCGGGACTATTTACGGGATTAGCGTTTAACACGAAAATGCTTCAGGGCTTGATGGTTTTGCCTGCGATGGTAATTGTCTATCTAGCATTCGCCAAGCCGCCAATTGTTACGCGATTTCTACATTTGATGTTTGCAGGCGTGATTACGACGGTGTCGACTTTATGGTGGAGCATGTTTGTTTGGCTGACGCCGTCTAGCAATCGACCGTGGGTTGGTAGTACGAATGACAATAGTATTTGGAGTTTGATTTTTGGCTATAACGGATTTGGTCGACTATTAGGAAACCGCGGCGGCGGAGGTGGCGGAACTCCTCCGAGTGGTGGAATGGCAATAGCAAGCCCTGGCGGAATGGGTGGCATTCCCAGTGGCGGTCATGGTCCTGGCGGCACTGGATTCGGTGGACAGACTGGAATATTTAGGATATTCAATAATGATTTCGGACCGAACATTGCATGGTTGCTAGTCTTAGCATTAGCGAGCGGCGGACTGCTCTTATGGATTTTGCGCAAGACTCCGCGGAATAATCGCGGGCGAGCGGCGGTGATATTCTGGATACTTTGGCTGATCATTCACATTGTAATATTTAGTATGACTAGCGGCGTGATTCATCCGTACTACGTGGTGGTTATGGCACCGGCTGTTGCAGCTTTGGTTGGAATTAGCGTGCCGTTTCTGTGGGGCGCGTACGTCAGACGAAAGTCGTATGCCTGGGTTTTACCGATGACAATTGGCGTAACGGCGGTGATTGCGATAATTATCCTTAGCTACGCTGGTACGATGACTTGGCTAATGTGGACGGTTGGTGTTCTGGGAGCTATCGGTATGATTGGACTATTGGCTAATCTGTATACGCCGAAACGTTGGCTTCAGAATTTGGCAATTATCACCTCTGTGGCTGCGTGTATGACCGCCCCGGTTGTTTACACGCTGTCGACTGTCAACGTTGCGCATACGGGTAGCATTCCGACGGCAGGTCCAAGTTCAACAGCGATGCAGGGAAGCAATAATGAAAAATCTCAGGCAGACAGCGCGTTGGTTCAGTATCTTTTACAAAACCAAAATGGTGCGGCTTGGTTGGTGGCGGTGGATAGCGCTAATGAATCGGCGGCAATTCAGCTAACCAGCGGTCAACCAGTTATGGCAATTGGTGGCTTTAATGGCAGCGACACGCCACTCACGCTTGAGCAATTTAAGCAATTGGTGGCGGACGGTAAATTGAAATATTACGCCGCTAGCTCACGTGGTCATGGTGGCGGTCCAAATGGCGGAAATAGCGAAATCACAAATTGGATTAAGAAAAACGGCAAAGTCGTCAATTATGGAGGTAGTGATGTAACATTATACGAACTATCTGCATAGGAAATAAATTTAACCAAAGGAGAATTATTATGAGAAAATTAGATCAAGAATCTCAAACAACACCAGAAAATATCTTTAACAATTCGGAATACGCTTCGAACGAAAAACGCTCAATTAGCGTCGGTGCGGCAATGGGAATAGCAATTGGTGGCGTGGTCTTGTGTGGACTGGGATTTGTTGCGGGCATGCAAGTTGGCAGCTCAAGCGGAAGCCAAATGGGCGGGCAAGCTGGCGGTCCTCCAGGAATGAGCCAATCTCAAGGCGGCCCCGGCGGATCTAGGCAGCAATCTGGCGGAAATGGCAGCATGTCTCAAGCTCAACCTGGACAACCTGGTAAATCAGATTCATCTTCGACTGGACAAACTCCGTCAGCTCAAAATAACACAACTAACACGCCGCCATCAGACGCTTCACAGTCTGGCGTAGCACCGCAACCAACTTCTCAATAAAAAAATTACCACCTCATCACGGGGTGGTAATTTTATGTAGCCATAGGTTAGCGTAGAATTAATAGTCCTGCAGCAACTAATGCTAGAGTGGCGATAACACCTAAGAAGACATTAAATCCTGTGTTTGCAAGTAGTCCACTTATAGCATTCTGAGGCTTATTAGCTGGATTATGAGCGGCAGCTGGCGGATTCCCAGACTGAGGCTGAGGTTGAGGCTGAGGCTGTACTGCCCTAGGGATTGCTGATGTATCAATAGCCAGAGTGCCGCTAAACGTAGTTGAAACTGTTCCGATTGTTATACTTCTGGTCCAAGGAGTATTCAGTATAGGAGATGCTCCGCTAGCTGGCAGTGACAGTAGCTGAATGTTTCCAGGAGTTGCCGTGTCGTTAATGACTTCTGCTGAGTTGGTCACGGAGACTACATTTCCTGCCAAATCCTTTAATGGCGAAGCGAATGACTTGTCGGTAGGTTTAATGCTAGGCTGCTGGTCTTCAAGATTCAGTGAAGTTAGAGAAGTCAGTCCAGTCAGCGGGCTTATATCTGTAATCTTGTTTTCTTTAAGTGATAGAGTTTTCAGGGAAGTTAGTCCAGCTAGTGGGCTTAGATTTGAGATTGAGTTGTGATTTAACGACAAATTCTTAAGGTTCTTGGCGGCTTCTATTCCAGCTAGGTTGGTAATGTTTGAGTTGTCTAAGTTAAGATCTGTCAATTTTTCCAGCTCTACGTCAGTAATTTTTTGATTTTCTGTACGAGTTGTACCAAGTTTTTCTCCTAATTTTTCATTGAGTAGCTTGCGTAGTTCCGTATCTTTGACTTCAACCTCTTTGGGTTTTCGCATCTCGTATACGCGGACGTAGTCAATTGACATAGTTGCTGGAAAATCTTCTGCGGCACCCACGGAGTTGTGTGCGTCATTCCACGGAGCATCAATGTAGTTGCCGCCAATCGCTAGGTTTAGTCGTAAGAAGAAATTCTGATCAAAGGGACCATTAGGATTTCCTGTGGAGTTTGAATTCTTAAATTCGGTAATTGTATGATGCAGCTCTCCGTCAATGAAGTATTCAATTTTGCCTTCAGTCCATTTTACGCCGTATGTGTGCCACTCTGTAGTGTCATGAGTGTCGAACTTGGTCGATGGAATAACGCCTTGGCGACTTCTGTGACCTCCAGTTTGACCGGTCGGCGTATTCTTATCTCGCCAGTGTGCGTCAGAAGCAGCAAATTTGTAGTTAGAGCCTTTTGTCTCTACAATATCAATTTCACCGCTGTTAGGCCATTCTCCGTATTTCTTATCGGAAGGACTCATCCAAAAACCAGGCCAAGTACTTTTGTTCTTTGGCATTTTTATGCGAGCTTCAATATAGCCATATTTAAAGTTTGCTTTACCTTTTGTCTGTACGAAGCCAGAAGTGAAATCTCCAGTTTTAGTATTACCAGTACATGTTTCGCCTGGTTTATATAGTCCAACTAGATTTAGGCTACCGCCGTTAACATTGACGTTTTCCGGTCTGTTTCTGTAGCAGTTTTGGACTTGTTGGTTTTCGTCTTTCCATCCACTAGTATAGTAATCCCATTTAGTTTCATCTAGCGAATTTCCGTCAAACTCATCACGCCAAACGGGTTCTGGATTCCAGTTTTCATTATCTGTTGGCGGATATGGACTTCCTGCACTTTTGGCATTATCTATAGGCATAATGAACAACGCCCCACCAACAATAACACCGACAGTCATTATAATAGCTAATGTTTTAAGCTTTTTATTTAAAAAACGTTTTTTTATTAACATTTTTTGTTTTCTCCCAATATTTCTTTATCCATTATTAGTATAACAATAAGCGGAATAAAAGTAAAATTTATTATATAGTTATTTTAATAACAGGATTACAGAGGTATTGGTTATTGAAATTTCGGCTAAAATAAAAAATTGTCACCTCATAATAAGATGACAATTTTTCTGTAAACATCTAAGCTAATTAGCGATTAATCGTTAGGTTTATTGACTTTAGAGATTTGATGTTGGAAACTGCTCTTAGGTCGAAGACAGAGTTGTTCTTAAGAGATAAGGACTTGAGGTTCTTAGCTGCCTCTAATCCTATTAGGTCGTGAATTTTTTCTGCTTCTGATGCGTTGTCGGCTGTATCTAAGTTAAGATCTGTCAATTTTTCCAGCTCTACGTCAGTAATTTTTTGATCGTCTTTACGATTAGTACTAAGTATTGTTGACAGTTTTTTATTAAGTTGAGTGCGCAAATTGTTATCTGGCACGTTGACTTCCTTAGCTGTTCGCCTTTCGTATACGCGGACGTAATCGATTGACATGGTTGCTGGGAATGACTTTGGATATTCAGCTAGGGCGTTGTAGGCGTTTGACCATTTACTGCCTTTACCATCAATGTAGTCACCGCCGATTGCCAAGTTAAGTCGCAGGAAGAATGGCTTGTCGAATGGACCGTAAGGTGTGTTTGCTGCGTTTGGCCATCCAAAACTACTGACTGTATGGAACTTTACGCCGTCAATGTAATATTCCAATTTTCCTTCAGTCCATTTTACGCCGTAAGTGTGCCACTGAGTAGTGTCTTTAAATCCAGCTGGCAATTTTTTACCTTGGGCATGTTTCTTGTATCCTGGTGAGATTCCCCAGTGAGTGTCCGCAGCGGCGTAATCTAAGTTAGAACCTTTAGTTTCTACGATGTCAATTTCACCACTGCGAGGCCAACTGCCGTATGTAGGTTTATCAGGACTCATCCAAAAACCAGGCCAGGTACTCTTATTATTTGGCATTTTTATGCGAGCCTCGATGTAGCCGTAAGTCCAAGACTTCTTACCCTTCGTTTCTACGAATCCAGAGGTGAAGTTGCCGCTTTTTTCATTTCCTTTGCAACGCGCGCCAGGCTTATATAATCCTACTAAGTTTAGACTACCGTTTTTAACATTCACATTTTCTTCACTTCTACTGTAGCAGCTTTGGACGTTATTAGCGCTCCATCCGCTGCCGTATATATTCCAAGAATCTTTATCTAACGATGTGCCATTAAACTCATCACGCCAAACAGGATTTAAATTCCAGTTAATGCTATCGTTCAACGGATAATCATCGCTGACGACACCCTTAGCTTGTCCAGTTGGCAAGGTAAGTAGTGATCCACTGACAACTAATCCAGCTATCATTATGCCGGTTAATATTTTAACTTTTGTATTTAAAAAGCGTTTTCTTATTAACATACACTCCCCTTAAATTTAATGCTAGATGCCAATTATAACAATAAGCGCAATAAAAATAAAAGTAGAATAGTCAATTTTACAGCAAAATTAAAGAATGCTCGTTTATCATAATAACTATCATTAACCAGAGAAAGGAATATTATGAATAAAGCTCAATCAAAAGAAGTTAATTTAACAACAAACCTATGGCAACGACGACTTCGCAGCTTTAGGTAGTTATGTGAAATTGCTGAGATATAAAGGTATAATATAATACGTGAGAGTTTTACTGATTGAAGATGATGCTACAATTGCTCGACTATTAAAAGAAGGGTTAGAAGACGAGTCATATGCAGTTGATGTGGTGCATGATGGTAATGAAGGCTATCGAACCGCTGTCGCCGATGATTATGATGTTATTATTTTGGACATAATGTTGCCAGGAATGAATGGCTATGAAGTTTGTCGATCCCCGAGAAATGATGGTAATAAAACGCCGATTTTAATGTTGACTGCGCGCGACGCAGAACGTGATATTGTTGAAGGTTTGGATGCGGGGGCGGATGATTATTTAGCTAAGCCATTTAGCTTTGACGTGCTATTGGCCCGCATACGAGCGTTACTTCGTAGACCGAATGAGAAATTGGAAGAAGTTCTTCAAGTAGGCGATTTGAAACTTGATCCAAGCTCGAAAAAAGTAACGCGAGCTTCGCAGGAAATTAACTTGACCGCTAAGGAATATGGCGTTCTGGAATATTTGATGCGGAACAAAGGTAAGGTTTTATCAAAAGAACAAATCATATCGCACGTTTGGGACTTTGACGCGGACGTATTACCGAATAATGTTGAGCTATTTATTATGTTTTTGCGCCGAAAAATTGATAAGCCATTTAAGTCGAAATTAATTCACACGGTTTCTGGTTTTGGCTATAAATTAGAGGAAAAATCATGAAACAGCAACGCGTCAAGCGACTAGCGCTGAGCTATTTGGCTGTGATTATGACGTTGTCGCTGGCGTTTAGCGTGATTATTTATGCCGTTACCTCGACGCAACTTAACCGAGAATTGCCGCCTGATGACCATATTAAGCAATCTGCGGATATTGAAGATCAATTTCATCATCGGCTGGAGCGACGTGACAATGAAACGCGCGAAATGGTGGTAATATCTTTAATTGCGTTAAATGGTGCGATGTTGGTGTTCGGCTATTGGTTGAGTCTAGTGTTGGCACGAAGAACGCTGATGCCGATTGAGCAGTCGATTGAGCAGCAAGCTCAATTTGTGTCTAATGCCAGTCACGAGCTAAGAACTCCGTTGGCGGCGTTGCTTTTAAGTAATGAAATAGCGATGCGTAAGCGTGTGTTGACCGACAAAAAAGCTCGTCAGGTTTTGAGTCAAAACGTTGATGAAATTAAAAAACTGACTAATCTTAGTAATTCGCTGCTGGATTTGGCGAAGTCGGAAAATGCTTTGAATGATCCAGAGCTAATTGATATTTCTGAAATTATTAAAGAGGTTATGGGGCAGTATTCTCAGGTTGCAAAAGCAAAGCAGGTTAAAATTTTACAGAACGCTCCAGATGGTCAAAAAGTAACTTTGCAAGTAAATGCGGTTCGTCAGATTTTATCAATTTTAGTAGATAACGCCATTAAATATGCGCCCAAGAAAAATGGTAAAGTTGAGATTAAGTTTGCTCTGCGTAGGGGGTGTGTGGAATTTATAGTTAAAGATAATGGGCCAGGCATTTCGTCAAATGATCAAAAACACATTTTCGAGAGATTTTATCGTGCAGACGCGGCGCGCACTCGGACCGACGCGTCGGGCTATGGTTTGGGTTTGGCAATTGCTAAAACCTTGGCAGATCGCTGTGGCTATACTATTCGCATAAAAAGCAAGTCGTCAGCTGGCGCGGAATTTATACTAGTCATTCCAAACTAATAACAGGTAGAATATGTACTTTTTGTTGTATTTTATACAATTATACTTGTTGAATTTACCTAGTGTGATGGCGATGTCATTGGTAATGCTTGCTTTTCGGCCAACGCAGAAGTCATCAACGTGACTCACTTCGATCTGTTTAAGTTGAACTTCAGCGACTTCGCGATTCGTGTCAATCACCGCGGTTACCGCCTCTCCCTTATTGAATCAATCTTTGGTATAATAGGTTACATGACGAAATTATTTTTGCAACATCACCATCATCTCCACGTGTAGACAGGAGGTGTTTTGTTGTTGTGGTATGCCTCCTGTGGGAGGTTTTTTGATTGATTAATTTTAGGAAGAGAAATATATGATACCGGATAAATTAAAGCCAGGCGATGAGATTAGAGTAGTTGCGCCGGCGCGCTCAGCAAGTGATATTGATGAAAGAGTTTTAGATCGAGCGAAAGCGGCGTTAGAGTCACTTGGACTAAGGGTTTCGTTTAGTAAAAATGCTTTTTCCCGGAGTCAGCGAGGCTGCCCGACGGACGACGAAAAGATTGAAGATTTACACGAAGCGTTTGTGGACAGTAATGTGAAATGTGTTTTGGCGGCTATCGGCGGGTTTAATTCAAATCAGTTGTTAGGCAAAATTAACTGGCAAATTATTAAAGACAATCCGAAGATTTTTGGTGGCTTTTCTGATATCACCGTTCTCAATCATGCGATTTTGGCAAAAACTGGGCTGGTGACTTATGCGATGCCAAATTTCTATTGTTTTGGTTTGCTGCCAGAAGCTAATTATTCGTTGGAGTATTTTCGGTTGTGTTTGCTTTCAGATCAGTCAGCAGAATTTGTTGTTCAACAATCGGAGACATTTTACGATCTTCCGTGGGATTATGACGAAGTTTCGCCGCGTCAAGCTTTGAAAAATAATGGGCCGCGAGTCGTGCAGGGTGGATCGGCTGAAGGAATAATGATTGGCGGTAATCTTTGTAGCTTGAACTTGTTGAATGGTACGGAATATTTTCCGAAAATTGAAGGTGATATTATTTTGTGTATTGAAGACGATAGCTATGATTCAATCCCTGAAACAGTTGAACGAAATATTCAATCCTTAATGCAGCAGCCTTTCTTTCGTCAAGTAAAAGCAATTTTGGTTGGGCGTTTTCAGGATGAATCTCGGGCGACCGACGACATGATTAGCGACATTATTCTTTCAAAGAACATCGATCCAACAATTCCAGTGGTGGTTAATCTTGATTTTGGTCACACTGACCCGAAGTTCACGTATCCGGTTGGCGGTAAATGTAGGGTTGTAGCGGGAGATGGTGCTAAAATTGTCATTCGTTGTGGCGACTAGGCGACTTTTGGATGGGGTGCTTTAAGCAATTTTTCAGATGCCTGTGCTAAAGTAAAAAAGAGGATAGTTGGCTAATGAGAATTTTACTGATTGAAGATGATGTTATAATTTACGTATGGAAACATTGCCAGATCACGATGAGTTGTTAACCAACAGAGCATTGCAATGTGCGGCAACGGAGCTAAACGTTGATTTATCTGAATTACGGATCACGCCAGTAAGTGGCGGCT
>ERZ773001.392-NODE-392-length-18053-cov-3.77898_pt1 | contig 18053 bp, 11 predicted proteins | sample MGYA00511673_ERZ773001 | MGnify/ENA primary metagenome ERZ773001 (study PRJEB29015, sample SAMEA2738091) | human oral metagenome | biome: human oral; feature: human-associated habitat; material: saliva | place: China | collected 2162 ... | reverse complement strand
CCGTATTGTTGTTGATGTTATGCTCAAGCCCGAAATTCTTGACCCGCAGGGTAAAGCTATCGCTCACGAGCTGCCCCGTATCGGTCTAAATTCCTTCACTGACGTTCGCCAAGGCAAGCGTTTTGAGCTGACCGTCGAAGGCGAAGCTACCGAAGAGCATCTTGCACAGGCACGCCAAGCGGCAGAAGAGCTGCTCTCAAATCCCGTCATCGAAGACGTTGTGAACGTCTCGGTTCTGGAGGACTAAGAGCATGGCAGAATCACTCGCAGCACACGAAGTTCCCCTTGTTGGTGACTTCAGCGTCTCGGCACCCAACCCCAACTTTGCTGATGCGCGCATCGGCGTTATTACTTTCCCCGGCACCCTTGATGACCGCGATGCGGCGCGTGCCGTACGGTTAGCGGGCGGAACCGTCGTCGAACTTTGGCATGACGACGAAGATCTTAAAAACGTTGATGCCGTCATCATTCCCGGCGGTTTCTCCTATGGCGACTATATGCGTGCGGGCGCTATCGCCGCGAAAGCACCCGTCATGCATTCGGTCATCGCGGCAGCAAACGCGGCGGGAACATCTGGCTCTGCTCCCCTGCCGGTGCTGGGCATCTGCAATGGTTTTCAGATTCTTACCGAGTCGCATCTGCTCCCCGGATCCATGATTAAGAACGATCACCGCAAGTTCATTTGCCGTGACCAAACCCTGCGCATCGAAAATAACGCCACCTCATGGACCGGATCTTACGAACCTGGGCAAGAGATTGTGGTTCCGCTCAAGAACCAGGACGGTCAATATGTGGCGGACGCCAAAACCCTAGAGGCACTCGAAGCCGAGAATCGTGTGGTGTTCCGATACGTGGGTTTCAACCCGAACGGTTCACGCCACGATATTGCCGGTATCAGCAACGAACGCGGAAACGTCGTCGGCCTGATGCCCCACCCAGAACACGCGGTTGAGCCCGGTTTTGGTCCCTCATCCTCCGGGTTTGGTGATGTTTCACTACGAGGCGGTGCCGACGGTTTGGGCGTCTTCACCTCCGTTCTTTCCAACCTGATTAACGCCCGCTAGAGGCACGACGACAAGGATAGACACAAGCGATGAGCGAGAAGCAGTTTAACCTCGATACCGTCGAGCACGCGGCGGAAACCCCCGATACTGAACTCCCCTGGGCAGAGCTGGGGTTAAAGGAAAACGAGTTCGAAGACATTAAGAAGATTCTGGGCCGCCGCCCGACCGCGGCCGAGCTGGCCATGTACTCGGTCATGTGGTCCGAGCATTGCTCCTACAAATCCTCGAAAGTGCACCTGAAGCAATTCGGCGCCAAAGTCACCGATGAGATGAAAAAAGACCTGATGGTCGGCATCGGCGAGAACGCTGGCGTAACCGATATCGGCGACGGGTGGGCGGTAACCTTCAAGATTGAGTCACATAACCACCCCTCCTATGTTGAGCCTTATCAGGGTGCGGCAACCGGCGTGGGCGGTATTGTACGCGATATTATTTCGATGGGTGCACGCCCGATCGCGGTTATGGATCCGCTGCGCTTTGGCGCTATCGATCACCCGGATACCGCCCGCGTGGTCGGCGGTGTGGTTGCGGGTATCGGCGGCTACGGCAACTCTCTGGGGCTGCCCAATATTGGCGGCGAGACCGAATTTGACGCCTGCTACCAGGCAAACCCCCTCGTCAATGCCCTGGCAGTCGGTATTATGCGCCATGAAGATATTCGCCTGGCAAACGCATCCGGCGTGGGCAATCAGGTAGTGCTCTTCGGGGCACGCACCGGCGGCGACGGTATTGGCGGCGCATCCGTACTGGCTTCAGAATCCTTTGACGATACCAAGCCCTCCAAGCGACCCGCCGTGCAGGTAGGCGATCCCTTCGCCGAGAAGGTTCTGATCGAATGCTGCCTGGAACTCTTCAAAGGTTCCGTGGTCGAGGGTATTCAGGATCTCGGCGCGGCCGGTATCTCCTGTGCAACCAGTGAGCTCGCCTCCAACGGCGAGGGCGGCATGCACGTGGACCTTACCAAAGTACTCTTGCGCGACCCCACCTTAACCCCCGGCGAAATTCTGATGTCGGAATCGCAGGAACGCATGATGGCGGTCGTTTCGCCCGAGAACGTCGAGCGTTTTGAGGCGATTATGAAGAAGTGGGGCGTGGAGCACTCCTTCTTGGGCGAGGTGACCGATACCGGTCGTCTGATCATTGAGTGGGACGGCAAGGTGATCGTTGATGTAGACCCGCGTACCGTGGCGCACGACGGCCCCACCTACGAGCGTCCCTATGCGCGCCCGGCTGGCCAGGATGCACTCCAGGCAGACCATTTCACAGGATCCGCTGCCGACGATGCACGCCCGCGCGGCGAACAGCTGGGCGAGGCTATCAAGGCGTTCATGGCGTCCCCGAATATGTGCTCCAAATCCTGGATTACCAATCAATACGACCGCTACGTGCAGGGCAACACAGCCCTCTCTATGCCGGACGATTCGGGCGTGGTGCGTGTGGACGAGAACACCAACCTGGGGGTTGCGCTGGCGACTGACGCATCACCACGTTTTACCTACCTTGACCCGTATGAGGGTGCGCGCGCATCCCTGGCGGAGGCTTACCGTAATGTGGCGACCGTGGGTGCCCGCCCGGTCGCGGTTTCGGACTGCTTGAACTTCGGTTCCCCCGAAGATCCGGACGTCATGTGGCAGTTTGCGGAAGCCGTGCGCGGTCTTGCCGACGGCTGCATGGAGCTAGGTGTTCCGGTCACCGGCGGCAATGTTTCGCTGTACAACCAGACCGGCGGTAAGGCCATTAATCCGACCCCTGTGGTCGCGATGATGGGCGTAATGGACGACGTTACCCGGCGCACCCCCTCGGGTTGGGCCCCGGAACACGACGGTCAGGCCATCTACCTGCTGGGTACCACGCGTGATGAGCTGGACGGCTCAGAATGGGCGCGTTTCAAGGGCCACCTGGGGGGTCTGCCCCCGAAGGTTGATCTGGCGGTTGAACGTCAGCTTGGCGACATGCTCGTGAATATGTCGCGTGACGGCATGATCGATGCGGCGCACGACGTTGCTGCCGGTGGCCTTGCCGCAGCACTCGTGGAAGCCTGCCTGCGTTTCAACACTGGGGCGCGCATCGGGCTGGGCGAAGTTGCCGAACGCGACGGGCTTGACCTGTTCACCCTGCTGTTCTCGGAGTCCTTAGGCCGCGTGGTGGTTTCCGTCCCGCGTTCTGAGGAGGTACGTTTCAAGGATATGTGCACCGCCCGACAGTTCCCGTTCGCGCGCATCGGCGTAGTGGATGCGCTCTCGAACGCGCTGGACTTCCAAAACGAGGTTTCCATCAACCTTGATGAGCTGCGTGCCGCTCACGAAGGCACCATGGCAGCTCACTTTGGTGAGGTGGCGCAGGGCTAGAGCACCTGCAACATGCCCCTTGGGGCTCAAAGCGGCGGGCTGCACCGTTGCCTTGAGCCTCAAGGGGCTTCTTTAGTCTGTGCTGGAGAAAGACTTTCCCCAACGCCCCTGCAAAAACGGCAGAATATTGCCGAAAACCTGCTTTAGCCTCCCTGCCAGTCACCCCATACCTTGAAATCGGCAATATTTTACCGATTGACTCAAAAAATCCAGCTTTTCATTCGCTATACTAATAAATCGGCAGTATTTCACCGGTTTGTTTGACCGGGGTTAGATAAGGAGCGGTAGTGGCACGAGAACTCACTGGAACACTTGCCCAAGTGGTGAGGGCGCACCGGCGTGAGCTCAAACTTACTCAAGAGTATTTGGCACTTCTTGCGGGAGTCTCAGAGCGTACTATCCGAGACCTCGAAAAGGGTCGCGAATCCGTTGCCTTCAGTAAAGTAATCACCGTACTTGATACCCTCGGTATCGATCTCATCTTGAGGGAGCGCTAATGCCTGAAATCCTCGCAGATGTTTACAAGAAAGGGATTCTCGCCGGGCACTTTTCTCGAACCGACGATGGAGCCACAGCTTACACCTATGCGAGTACGTACCTGGAAACTAACAGCAAGCCCCTATCCCCCACTCTGCCGCTCTCCACAGACTCGTACCGCAGGGAAGGTGGGGCGCTACCACCATTTTTTACCGGGCTTTTACCCGAAGGACGTCGTCTAACAGGCCTTCGGAAACACCTCAAAACTTCAGCAGATGATGAGCTTGGGATGCTCATTGCTGTCGGGGAGGACACCGTGGGAGATGTACAGATAGTTTCTCCCAACACCCAGCCTGCTCAGCTAGTCATTCCTGATGCAGGCGAACTCATTCAAAGTGAGGACTTTCAGACCATAACATTTTCAGAGCTAATAAACCGGCATAGTATTATTGACCCTGCGGCCATACCGGGAGTTCAAGACAAGGTCTCTGGAAAGATGCTTACTCTTCCACTACGTAGCAGTGAGGATTTCTACCTTCTTAAAATTTCTCCTCCAGAATACCCTCAAGTAGTTGAAAATGAGTCTTTCTTTCTAAAAGCAGCGAGCCGCATTCACGCTTCTCCTCAAGTCGTCTCTCACCGTCTTGTACATGATGCAACGGGCCGCTCAGGAATTCTAATACGCCGTTTTGACCGTTATATTGATGAGCATGGTATAGCGCATCGTCTTGCAGCCGAAGACGCATGTCAACTCAGTAATCGTTACCCCTCCGACAAATACCTTTTAACCGCAGAACAATGTTCTGAAGCCCTACTGACCCAGGTGTTTTCACCCCGCATTGCAGCTCCCGAGGTTTTCCGCCAGTTTGTCTATGCGTGGCTTACCGGAAACGGCGATCTGCATGCCAAAAACCTGTCAATTGTGGAGAATCGTAAAGGGCAGTATGAGCTATCCCCCATCTACGATATCCCTTCAACCGCCCCGTACGGGGACAAAAGCATGGCGCTTCTTCTAAGCGGGAAAAAAGATGGTTTATCGCGGCGTAGGTTTCTGACATTTGCACATAACATAGGTGTGTCATCCAGGGTTGCCGAGCATGTGCTTGAAGAAGTTCTTACAGGCACCGAACACCTAGCCGAACAAGCACGTGAAGAGTTGCCATTCGATTCACACCGCATGAAGGAGCTTCTCAAAGTTTTGAAGAACCGGCGCAGGTCCCTGCTATAACCGCGCTGACTTTATACACCACGACACCCTATCTTTTGGACGGTTCTCAAGCCTTCAATGTGCAGCATGTCTTTATGTCATATTTCGGCAGGGAACCGTAATTCTGACGTGTTTTTAATAACCTATCTGCCGGTGGGCTAGGCAATGGTGTGGAGCAGAAGATGGAGCACTGCAGGTATGAAATACGCCGGTGGTGCGCCCGCGAACTAGCGCACTACCGGCGGTGCCGCACGAGCCCGAATTGCCCCGTGAAGGGCGGGTATTTTATGGGCTCAGCGGAGGCTGTTTTATTAGCTGCCGCTAGGACAAGCGGCCCAGCTGCGCAAAGAGTGATGCATTAATGCGGAAGCCTTCGACGGTTTCGTCAATGAGGGCCTGCCGCTGCTCTTCGGTCAGGGGCGCGTTATCGAGCAGTTCCCGGTAACCATCTTTGAAAACTTTGGGCTTGGGCAGCTCAGTGAACCGGTACATGCTCAGCGCCTCGGCGGGAATGCCGTAGTGGCGCGCCACCAGTGCAGCGATTGCCTGACCACCCGACAGGTCCCCCAAGTAGCGCAGGTAGTGGTGCGCTAGGAAGCGTTCAGGAACGTTGGCGGTGGCGTTAATTCGTTCCACATATTCGATAGTTGCCGGCAGCGGCGCGTCAATATCTTGCTGCCCTAGTGCACGGATGTCGTTGCGGATGCTCGCGGCGCGGTCGAGCCCTTCAATGGTGAAGGGATCGGTGATGGGGTTGCCTGCCTCACGCAGGTTTGCGGAGATCGCTTCCAGAGCCTCGTAAATGTAGGTGTACTGGTTGATCAGGCGCAGGTAGGCGGCGGTATCGAGTTTACCTCCCATGAGGTCTTCCATGAAGGTGGAGTGCTCGGCGTTGTCGTGCACATTTTTGGTGCCCGCTTTGAGGCAGGCAGAGAAACGTTCGTTGGTTGTTTCGGGTGCGCAGGTAGTAGTCATAGCGGGTTCCTTAGTTGAGTTTGAGGGTTTGCGGCGCCAAATTTTTTACTGACACCGTGTCATCAAGTTTCGCTAATGACATATTGTCACTAAAACTTGGTTTTGGCAATATCCCTACCAAAATTTCTGCTAAGGTAACCCTTAGAGAGCTCGCATGCCGCCTTAGACACCTATTACGTTACACAAATCTTCTCTAATAGGTCTAGACTGGAAGCGAACATCACATCACCCTTTCGAAAAGAGAGTAGTCACATGTCTGTCTCACTCAGCGCCAAGCGCTCCTGGGCGTTCTTAGCCAGTGCCGCCGTCGGCCTTGGCAGTATCGTCTCCACACCCGTCGCATTCGCAGATACCACAACCACATCCGTAGCCTCTCAAACGCAGGTGCACAACACCGCAGATTCTTTCACTCAAGCAGAAACAACATGGGGGCTCAGAGATTCCTTCCGCGACTACTTACTGAAAGGAGTCGCCCAAGGCACCCAAAAGCTAGCCAGAGTCGGCACTAACCCCAAGGGTGAATACACTTTCGGCGAGTTTGACGCCTCCAAGAGCAGAGTCACCGACGACGGCTATGAGATCGTCTACACCGGAAGCAAAATCCACTACACCGGGCACCACGGCGTGCTGGAAACCATCATCACCGACTTCAGCATCATTATCAGCAAAGACGGCAAAGGTGAGGTGCGCGCCAATGTTCAGTCCCGCCCCTACGAAGGCACAACACCGCAGCCGCTGAAGTCATACCAGAATATTAAACTGGGCACTTTCGACGCTTCAGACCTCAAACACGACGGCAATAACATTTCTCTTGCCGCCAGCGACAAAACCAAAGTAATCCTCGCCGAAGAGGCTACCCCTGTTTTTGCTGGCTTCTATGATGCAGGGCAGAAACTAGACGCTATCTCGTTCAGTGGGCGTATCGCTCGGGGGTCCGCAGAGACTCCCGCCCAGCCATCACCCAGCGAGAAGCCCACCACACCAGCACCGGCTCCTAAGACAAACACCGTTCAGCCGGAAGCGCCAAAAACCGACCAGCAACCGGCTGCCGATGCCTCCAAGGCCGAAGAGAAACCCGCAGCCCCAGCGCCCACAGCACCCGCAGCCCCGGCCCTGCCCAATAACAGCACGAACACCGCCAAAGGGCATGTGGTTGAGTCCGGCTCCATGCAGTGGGGTATCCGTGATTCCTTCCTGCGTTACCTGTCAACCCTCGCACGCGGCAGCATCCAGGTCAGCGGTATGGAGAAAACCAATGCTGGCGGGCTGAACTGGACCAAGGCATCCGGGGCCTTCGACCCGGCCACCCAAACCGGCCAGATCTCGTTCGCTGGCGAGGTGCATATCACCGGGCACCACGGGCAGCTCGACAGCACATTCAGTAACACCCGTCTTGTCGCTGTCAACGGCAAGGGCTATTTGGTGGTGGATGCCGAGGCACTAAACCTCAAAGGCGAACACAATACGTTCAAAGACCTCATAATGGCCGAGGTGGATCTGAGCGGCGCCTCCTACGAGAACAACGTTTTTAAGCTCTCGAACGCGGCTGTAACCGTGACTGTTACCGGTTCGAATGCTCTCTTTGCGGGCCAGTACAGCGACGCTGATAAGCGCGCCATGGCACCGTTGAACCTGTCGGTGAAGCTTGGGGAGCAGCTGACGGATCTTAACGTAAGTCAGCCTGACATCGCCAAAGCTAATCAGGGCGGCGGCAATACCCCGCAGCTACCCGGCGCTGGTGATAATAGCGACAGCACAGCCAGTGGCGGTTCGGGGGTATCTTCTTCCGACTCCTCAAATAGTGGCGACGCTTCTTCCAGTAGTACCCTAAGCAGCGGCGGCTCAGGCTCGGGCACAACCGTCTCCACCAACCCGGCCCAGCCGGTATGCGTGCCCGTCACCCGAACCCGTAAGGTTGCGGTCGCCCCAACGACCACAGCAAAAGACGTGGCGTCCGCCTCAGACGGTAAGGTCGTCACGGCTGAACTGGGCTGGGGTGTGAAAGATTCTTTCCGTTCCTATGTACGCGGCGGTATCGCCAACGGTAACTGGGATTTGAGCGGAACCACTTTTGCTCATAATACGTTCAACTGGTCAAGCGGCTCCGGAACGGTGAAAGACGGTAAGGGATCAGTATCGTTTACTGGTTCGATCCATTTCACCGGCCACCATGGCGTACTCGACAGCACAATTGCCAACCCGCGCCTTGACATTAACGGCTCCAAGGGCGTCCTGTACGCGACCCTGACCAGCAACAATATGGAAGGCAAATCCAACAGCTACGGGGAAGTTGCCTTACTGGATGTTGACCTGAGCGGTTTGCAGACCTCTAACGGGTCGGTCTCCGTCAAGGGTGCATCAACCAAACTGACGGAGGCGGGGGCTAAATCATTCGCCGGTTTCTACTCCGCCGGGCAGGACATGTCCCCGCTAAGTTTCAACGCCTCGCTCTCAAAGAGCGGCGAGTCGAGCACACCCGCTGCAGCACAGCCGACCGAGAAGACCATCACCGAAACCGTGTATGAGGGTGAAGGGTGCGATAAGAAGCCTCTGGCTCATACAGGTGCTAGCGGTGTGCAGAGCAGTGTTGCCGGTGGCTTCTCAGCGTTGCTCACCGGGGTGGGTGCACTGTTCTATGTGCGTCGTTCACGTGCTCAGGCATCCGATAACTAGGGCGTAGCGTGCACTGCTTGGGGTGCGGTGAAGGTGAAGAAGCCCGCCGCACCCCTCAACTTATTTCGCATCATTATTCACACTATTCGCAACATTTTTGAGAGTGAACTCGTATGTTTATCCATTCACTAGTGAGCGGCATCAAAGCCCCCAGCTGTTTCTCACAGAAAATTGCTGCCCTCATGATGGCGGCGTTGCTTTTCACCCTATCCGCGTGCGGCATCGGTACCCAGAACCCGAATAATGCCGCCTCATCACAGGCAGTAGTCAGTGAAGAACAAAGCAGCGCTGTCCTCGCTGAACTAGCCCAACAACTTAAAGACGGCAAGGCCGCTCACCCGAAAGAAGTGACCGGCCCCTCAAGCGCAAAGAACACCCCCGAGGTGCAGGCAATGGTGGACACCCCCACCCCGCAGCTGCCGGTAACTTTTAAGGACTACACCGGTAAAGAGGTGACTGTTAAGTCAGCGGAACGCATCCTGGCCCTCGATACGTACGGGACTCTGGCACAGGATGTGATAGCTCTCGGCTTGGGCGGACGACTGGTGGGGCGTACAGTCTCTAACACGGAGCAGTCGCTCTCGAAGCTTCCGGTTATGACTCAGAACGGGCACGATCTCAACGTTGAGGCTATTCTCTCCGCCAAACCAGACGTGGTGTTCCTCGACTCGTCAGCTTCTTCACGTGATGCGGCGCAGAAACTGGAAAGCTCCGGTATTACGGTGGTACTGACCGACACGAACCGTAAAATGAACCTCATTATTCCCCAGCTCAAGCTGGTGGCGCAGGCCCTCGGCGTGCAGGAGGCGGGGAATACGGTGGCTGAACGCATCCAAAAAGACCTTGACTACGCAACCACCACCTTGAAGGAAGTCGCGCCGCAGGGAGATCAGCGCCTGTCGATGGCTTTTCTGTATGTGCGCGGTAACTCGGGAGTGTTCTTCGTGCTTGGAGACGGCTATGGCGCAGATGAGCTGATCACTGCCGTAGGCGGTCGAGGCGTCGCCGCCGAGAACGGGATTAAAGAGATGACAATGGCCAACGCTGAGGCACTGGTAAAACTGAACCCAGACCTTATTCTGGTCATGAGCCGCGGCCTTAAATCCACGGGCGGCGTGGACGGGCTGGTGTCCCGCCCGGGAGTGGAGCAGACCACCGCAGGTAAGAACCGGCGCATTGTAGATATGGATGACGGTCAGATCCTCTCGTTTGGTCCGAACACCCCAGCAGTCCTGCTATCGCTGGCGAAAGCCATCTACGCCCCAGAAGGACAGTAGTGGAACACGTAGCAGAGGACTTAGCGGTTACCTCAGAAACAGCCCGGCGGCAGTCAGCCGACGGAGTGGACCTCGCCAAGGTGCAGAAACCCGTAGGTGCTGGGGCCCCAAAATACACGAACCCCCGACGTACCCGCGCGGTTGTGACGCTTTCGGTACTGGTTGTGACCCTCGTGGCTGTCACCATAGTGTCAGCCGGGCTGGGCCAATATAATATTCCCACCGACCAGGTGCTTGCCTCGTTCGCCCGCAAATGGGGTTTCATCCCGCCACAGCAGGAGTGGGCGATCGCTGACAGCACCCTGTGGAATGTGCGTTTCCCGCGTGTGCTTTTAGCCCTGTTCGTGGGCGCTGCATTGGGCTGCTCGGGGGCTGTTATGCAGGCGGTGTTTGGCAACCCGCTGGCTGAGCCGGGAGTGGTTGGTATTTCTTCAGGTGCAGCTGTGGGTGCCTGCCTAGCTATTGTGCTGGGCCCCCAGTTGCGGGACACGTTTGCGGTACCGACCTTCGCCTTCATTGGGGCGCTAACCGCCACGGTATTGGTGTATGTTCTCTCCCGCTCGGGCGGGCGCTCGCAGGTGGTGTCAATGATCCTAACCGGTATTGCGGTAACAGCGGTTGCGAACGCGGCTATCGCGTTCTGTGTTTATGTTGCTGACAGCACCAGCCGTGACGAGATCGTGTTCTGGCAGATGGGGTCGCTGAACCGGGCCAGCTGGACATCATTATCGAATATGTGGTTTGTTGTGGTTGCGGCGCTACTGGCCTGTTTCATGATCTCCGGGAAACTTGACCTTTTGGCGTTGGGCGAGCGCGCAGCGCAGCATTCGGGGGTGAATGTTGAGCGTCTGAGAATGCTGGCTATCGCGGCAACAGCTCTTTTGACGGGTGCGGCGGTGGCGCATTCGGGCATTATTGCGTTTGTGGGCCTGATTATTCCGCACCTGCTGCGGCTGCTGCTGGGGCCGTCGAATAGGGTGCTGCTGCCGGCTTCTGCACTGGGCGGGGCGCTGCTGGTGTCTCTCTCTGATTTGGTGGCGCGCACGCTTATCCCGTTCTCCGATATGCCGATCGGTATTTTCACGGCACTGGTGGGTGGGCCTACGTTCTTTTTCTTGCTCCGCCGGTCGATGCGTAAGGGCGGTGTGTGATGCTGCGGGTCGAAAACATTTCGTACTCGGTGGGGTCTCGGCGCATCCTTGAGGATATTTCATTTGAGGTGCACGCGAACGAGGTGGTCTCACTGATCGGCCCGAACGGTGCGGGTAAGTCTACCTTGTTGTCGGTAATTGCTGGGGATGCGAAGCAGGATTCTGGGGTGGTGCAGCTTGATGGCGCCTTGACGAGTTCGTATTCTCCACGGGATCTGGCGCGTCGACGAGCCGTGCTGCTGCAGAAGACTCAGGTGGCGTTTTCGTATACGGTGCGTGAGGTGGTGGCGATGGGCCGCACTCCGTGGCGCGGAACCATCCGCATTGATGAGGACGAAGCTGTTATTGAGCGGATGATGATCCGAACAGAGGTGGCCCAGTTCGCTGAGAGGGATATTACGACTCTTTCTGGCGGTGAGAGCGGGCGGGCGCATCTGGCACGCGTGTTTGCGCAGCAGACTCCCCTGCTGCTTTTGGATGAGCCGACGGCGGCACTGGATATTAGGCATCAGGAACAGACTCTCAAAAGTGCTCGTGACCTGGCATCGGAAGGGGCCGCGGTGTTGACGGTGCTGCATGATTTGGATGTTGCCGCTGCATATTCTGACCGTATTGTGCTTTTGCAGCAGGGCCGGGTGGTGTGTGTTGGTTCCCCTGAACAGGTGTGTACGGCGCAGCGGTTGAGTGAGGTTTATGGATATCCGATTGAGGTTTTGAAGCATCCTGTGACGGGGCGTTTGTTGATTCTGCCGCTTAGGTAGCAGGACCCTACCCCCACATTATCTATTCTGCATAAGGAATATACCCCACTTCCCGCGTGTTTTCAGGAAACACACAGGGAGCGGGATTACCTTTTATGCCCATTGAACCGATAGACTGAAAAATAAGCTTTGCCGCCTGAGAGCGGGTCGGTAGAGGCCCGTGGCCTTTGAAGGAGAGTACTGGTTCATGAGTTCCAAGCCGCAGAGTACATCAACAGCGGATTCTGCGACCGCAGGTTTTGTTCCCGAGTACTCGGCGGATGCCCATAATGGCTCTGCGGAGCTTGCATCCTGTGGGCTGAGCACGGCCGAGGTTGAACGTGCCATCGCAGCAGGGAAGGTAAACACACAGAACAATAAGTCTTCCCGCACCCTGTGGAGTATTATGCGGGCGCACCTGTTTACGGTGTTTAACCTGGTGCTGGGGCTGTGCGGGCTGGTCGTGATTCTGTACCAGCGTTGGGCAGATTTGCTGTTCTTATTCGCGGTGGTAGCGAACGTCATTATTGGCTTTGTGCAGGAGTACAAGGCAAAACTTGAGCTTGACCGGATTTCTCTGCTGGATCGCGCCCCGGTGTCTGTGGTGCGTGACGGCAAGCTGTCCGAGGTCCCTATGGAGACCCTGGTTGAGGGCGACGTGGTGGTGCTCAAACGTGGAGACCAGGTGCCTGCAGACGCAGTGGTGCTGACCTCTGATTCGATGGAGCTGGATGAGTCTCTGCTCACTGGCGAGAATGACCCGATTGCTAAACGTCCTGGCGATATGGTGCTCTCGGCATCCAGTGTGTTGGCCGGTACCGGCCGCGTGCTGCTGCAGGCTGTGGGGGCTCAGTCGCGGGCGAGCAAAATCTCTGATGAGGCACGCCAGTTTTCCCGCATCCAGTCTGAGCTGCGTGATGCGCTCGACCGCGTGGTGCGGTGGATTACTTTCGGCCTTGCCGTCATTATCCCGATCGTGCTGTGGGGTCAGGTGCGTGCCGCAGGTGGCCTTGAAGTTGTGAACCGTGATGGGCTCTGGGAGAACGTCGCCATTGCGGTAGTTTCGTCAGTGGCGTCAATGATTCCGCAGGGTTTGGCGCTCATGACCACCCTGGCATTCGCGGCGGCGGCGGTGGCGCTGGGACGTAAACACAATATTTTGGTGCAGGAGCAGCCTGCTGTTGAGGTGCTCGCCCGCGTGGATACGGTGTGCTTCGACAAGACTGGGACCCTGACTGAGGGCGGCGTGATTTTCGATTCGGTGCGCCCGTTGAGCACCCCGGCCCAGACCGAGGCGCCGGAGGGCGACCAGTGGCGCGAGTCCTTGCCAAAGGGCTGGGATGAGGCGCTGGCATGGTTCGGTGCCGACGAGAACGCGAACCCTACAGCAAAGGCGCTCACCGGCGGTTTTGCGGATGCGCCTGCTGAGAAGACCAGCGGAGTGGTTCCGTTTTCTTCGGCGCTGCGTTTTAGCGCGGTTGAGTTCACCTCATCAGGGGCGTGGCTGTTGGGCGCCCCCGAGGCGCTTTTGGATCAGGGCACTATTGAGCGTGAGCGCGCCGCTGAGCTGGCGTCTTTGGGGCTGCGCACTATGGTTTTGGCGCATGCCTCCGCAGTGGTGCGTAACGATGACGGCAACCCGGTGCAGCGCATACCGACCGATCATACGCCTGTGCTGTTCGTGATTTTCCGTGAGAATGTGCGCGCTGATGCCCCCGAGATTGTGGAGTATTTTGGGCGCCAGGGTGTGACGCTGAAGGTGTTCTCCGGTGACAACCCGTTCACTGTGCGCGCTGCAGCTAAGACCGCCGGTATGGATGTGGCCGCTGGCGCTATTGACGCCTCGACACTGCCCGAGGACGGCCCGGAGCTTGCTGAGGCGGCGGAGAAATACAATATCTTTGGCCGTGTTTCGCCTGAGCAGAAGAAGAACATGGTGATCTCCCTCAAGGAGAAGGGGCATGTGGTGGCGATGACCGGTGATGGCATTAACGATGCGCTCGCCCTCAAACACGCCAACCTTGGTATTGCGATGGGTAACGCGGCACCCGCAACGAAGGCTGTCTCGCGTCTGGTGCTTCTGGACGGCAAGTTCTCTTCGCTTCCCGCCGCCTTGGAGCAGGGCCGCCAGGTGATTGCGAATATTGAGATGGTGGCGAACCTGTTCCTGACCAAGACCGGCTTTGCGATCCTGCTGGGTGTGACCTTTGGTCTGATGGGGCTGATCTTCCCGTTCCTGCCCCGCCAATACTCGACCGCGGATTTCCTGATTGTTGGGGCGTCCTCTTTCGCGCTGGCACTGCTGCCGAATTCACGCCGCTATGTTCCGGGGTTTTTGCACCGTGTGCTGAACTATACGGTTCCGAACTCCATTATTGTGGTGGCGATGCTTCTGACCGTGAATTTGGCGGCGCTTCTGGTGTTCCCGGGAACCGATATGCGGCAGGTGCAGACTGCTTCTTTTATCACCCTGGTGATTATGGGATTGTGGAACCTTGCGGCAGTGGCTAGGCCGTTTAACAAGGCACGTATCCTGCTGTTTGGGGCACTGCTTGCCGTATTCTTTGCAGCATTATTGGTTCCGGTTTTGGTGCGGTACCACCAGTTTGAGGCTCCGTCGGCGCTGTTGTTGTGGCTGTCGGTGGGTGCTGGTGTTTTAGGGGCGGCGCTGATTGAGGTGAATGCGCACCGCTCGCGCCGCTGGCAGAAGCGTCATTACCCAGACCTTGAGGTGGCGCCTCTGCGGTTCTTCCCGCAGAAGTAGCAACTGGGGCTTTGGTGAGCACGCCGTGTGTTTGTGCATCTTAGCGGGTGCACGGATGCACGGCGTGTCTGGGTTTTGCCGCGCCTGTGGGTCTGTGTGTAGTTTTTGGTTCTTCTTGCTTTCTGAGGCAAAACCGATTACAGTACTGAATAAAACTTAAGGTTGTTTTGAACAGCCTTTAGCACAGGGTTGTTACTGGTTTGGCAGGCAAGACCTGAGTTACTCCGCTGCTGGGCGTATTTTACGTTTGTGGCACCCGTGTATTCGGGCACCCTCATACGGGTGTTGCGCACGGTGAAGGAGCTGACTCGGGTCTTTTTTGTTTTCCAGGTTGCATCTTTTAGCAGCAGCCCGCACAGACAATATCGCTAATTATCCAAGGGATGAACCGTGAAGAACCACGAGCTTGGCGAGAAGATTCTTCAGGGCCTAGGCGGCCCCGAGAATATCGCCCATTTTACGCACTGCGCAACACGTTTGCGTGTTACCCCATCTTCGAATGAGAAGGTGGACCGCACCAAGATTGAGAACCTGCCCGGGGTGCTGTCGATTATTGAGCAGTCTGGTCAGACTCAGGTGGTACTTGGTGACCGCGTTGAGGCGGTCTATAACGAGATGCTGACCTTACCGGGTATGAAGAACCTGGGTGAGGATGATGACTCCAAGGCTAAATCATCCGGCGGTAAAAAAGCTGGCTGGCTGACAAATGTTTTCGATGTGCTCTCCGACTCCTTCCGTCCCCTGTTGTGGGCGCTGCTGGGCACCTCCATGATTCTTACCTTGATCGTGTTCCTGCAGCAGTTCGGCTTCTTCGGTCAGTACACCGACCTGACCGGTCAGAGTGTGAACATTGATATTGTGAACGGGCCGCGCCTTTCTGATAAAGACGCCATCAAGGTGCTCGAAGCCGAATGGATGAAGCAGTTCGCTTTCTGGTATATCATCAAGGCGGCCGCGCTGTCGGTACTGAACTTCATGCCCATTATGCTTGGCGCAACCGCCGCAAAGCGTTTGGGCGCGAATATGTGGGTTGGTGCGGCTATTCCGGCGGCGCTGATGACCGGTACCTTCCAGAGCCTCACCAAACTTGCTGACGAGCATACTAAGATGCTTGATGTGCCCATTATGGGCCTGCACCTGCCGCTGTACGCTTACGATTACACCGGCCAGGTGTTCCCGCCCCTGCTGGCGGTTGCTCTCTTGGCACCGTTGGAGCGTCTGCTGAAGAAGATCATCCCGAATATGCTGCAGATGGTCTTCGTCCCCATGCTTTCCGTTATTATTCTGGTGCCCGTAACCGCTTTCGTGGTGGGTCCCATCGGTATTGGCGTGGCTATGGGTATCTCTGACTTCCTGAAGAATGTTAACGATGTAGCTCCGGGAGCTGTGGGTGCGCTGATCGCGGGCCTGTACCTGTTCATGGTTCCGCTGGGTCTGCACTGGCCGCTGAACGCCGTGATGATTAACAACCTACAGACCTTGGGTACTGACTTCATCCAGTCCCCCATGGGTGCTTACAACTTCGCCGTCTTCGGCGCGGTCACCGGTGTTGCTATTAGGGCTTCACGGAATAAGGAGCTTCGCCAGACTGCGGTAGGTGCTTCTATGTCCGGTCTGCTCGGTGGTATTTCCGAGCCTTCCCTCTACGGTGTGGTTCTGCGCTACAAGCGGGTTATCCCCCTCATTCTGGTACCGGCTGTGGTCGGTGGCGCCACCATCTCACTGCTGGAGGTCAAGTCGCACGCATTCGCTTTCACCTCGCTCCTGTCGATCCCCGCAATGCAGCCTTCCGTCCTGTATGCTCTGGGCTTGGCAATTGCTTTCTTTGGTGCAATGACTGGCGTGCTGCTGTTTGGGTATGAGTCGCGCTCAAAGAAAGACGGGCAGGCCGCTGCCGAGACCGGGTCTGAGGGTGAGCCTAAGGCCGCTGGCGCCGATGAGGCAGACGCCGCGAAGAAGACTGGCACCGCAGCAGCTGCCGCAAAGGCAGCCCCGGCAAAGCCTGCGGTTGAGTCCGGCACTGTGTATGAGCTGACTGCTCCGTTGGAGGGTAAGGCTGTGGCGCTGGAAGAGGTGCCTGACCCGGTATTTGCCTCAGGTAAGCTGGGTAAGGGTGTGGCCATTGAGCCGACCGGTACCGCCGTGGTGGCTCCGGCTGATGCAAAGGTGAGCGCCACTCTGCCGTCGGGCCACGCCGTGGGCCTGAAGTTCGAGAACGGTGTTGAGATGCTCGTTCATGTGGGCCTGGATACCGTTCAGCTTGACGGTAAAGGCTTTGAGGTGAAAGTTGCTAAGGGTGATTCCGTGAAGGCTGGCCAAGAGCTGCTGACCTTTGACCCGGCCGTCATTAAAGAGGCGGGCTATCCGCTCATTACCCCGGTACTGATCACGAATACGAATAAGTTCGCCGATGTTGAGGGCTTGCCTGGCGCAGCAACGCCTGAGTCCACAGTTATTCGGGTGACTACGAAGTAGCCTTACGGACCCGATAAAAGCCCCCGCCTTCCCCTACCGTTGGGGAGAGCCGGGGGCTTTTTCTGTTTTTACTAGGCCTTGTGAAGCACCCAGAGAATCGATAACCGAATGTGCAGTAAATCCTTATCATATCGCAGCCGAGGTTCCCACCTCACACAACGCAGGATACGGAAGTGCTTGTGCCGCACGGGGGTTAGTCTACAAGGTGTTATTCGTAGGTGGAGGCCGTTGCCCCAGAAATCCCAGAAGGTCGCTAGTGCCCTCCTTAGAATATAATGGCCCACTATAAAGCGGGGGCCCACCATGTACACATGGTGGGACCCCGCTTGGCTGGTTTAGGTGCTTAGCCTAAAGGCTACTTCTCCCAACCAGCGTTAATCCATACATCCGGGTCATATGCAGAAGTAGCAAACAGGCGAGGCCCGTAGTTTGCCAACCCCTTCTTGCACGCCTGGTAGTTGGGGCCGTTATATACGGGGATGTAGATAGCTACCTCGGCGAGGTGACGCTTCTCCAGCTCGGTTGCTATTTCAAGCTGTTTCTTATAATCTTCCGTAGCCATCATCTTATTGGCGAGGGAATCGAGCTCTTTACCGTGCCCGTTATTAATCTCGGACCGGTAGAAATAGTATGCGGAATCTACCGGGTTGGTGGTGATGCCGTACCCGGCAGACTTAATACCGTAAGACCTTTCTTCTGAGACCTTCGCTAAGTCATTTTTACCGGTATAGGTCACGATCTTTATCTCAATACCAATCTTCTTCATCTGATCCGAGAAGAACTGTGAGGTCGTCTTAGTATCCTGGTCATCTCCAAAGGTGGCCAACTCATACGACGCTTTCTTGCCATCCTTAGCGTAGAAATCGCCGTCCTTCTTATAGCCAGCGTCCTCCAGGATTTTC
>ERZ773001.380-NODE-380-length-18284-cov-42.6033_pt1 | contig 18284 bp, 16 predicted proteins | sample MGYA00511673_ERZ773001 | MGnify/ENA primary metagenome ERZ773001 (study PRJEB29015, sample SAMEA2738091) | human oral metagenome | biome: human oral; feature: human-associated habitat; material: saliva | place: China | collected 2162 ... | reverse complement strand
CAGGTGCTAGTGTACGCAAGTACGTGAAGGTTCAAGTCCTTTCATCCGCACCAAGGATTGTAATTGTTCACCATAAGAAAATCACCCGTAGTTAGGGTGATTTTTAATAACATAAGTTCAGAGTCTACATGACAGGCAATCGTAAAAGAACAATCACCTGCCATGTAGCTAGGGTTCCTAGGTGCCAAACTCTAGAACTCCTCGGACGAGTCTTCGGTAAGCATCTGGAAATCCTGGCGGATGTCATCCATGGCGCCGTCCAGACGCTCCACCTGACTATTCCACCGGCGCGCCCCTTTCAGGGTCATTTGTGCCTCCTCTCCCGCAATGCGGTAGAGAGACCTGAGCTCGATCTCGAGGTCATCCAAATGTCCTTCGAGATCCTTCAAATCCTTCACGATATTTCACCTTTCTTCTGGTGTTCTCATCTCTGCGGGTGTGCAGCGAAGTGTTGTTCTCTTAACAACACAAGATGAGATCTTAGTTCTCTTATGGTGGGTTAAAAAAGAAATAAAAACTCATCTTGTGTTCGATTGCCTGTCAAAGTTCACTTTCGGACAAGGAATTACTCAACCCATCAACGAAAGCTACCTTCATTTATACCACACTTGTGTAAAAAAGTCAATAGAAGGCTCTCAACTTTTGTTATTTACTCAGGAACTTTGATAAAATAACAGAGATGGAAGATAAAAGAAATGTCATTGATAAGTTTAAGGGTCGGAGCGAATCGGAGATTATAAATGAGTTGGATTCTGAAGATCACGGTCTGGTGATTGCGCTGGAAAATACCGAGCGAGATTTTAATATGGGGACAATTGTCAGGAGTGCTAATGCGTTTGGTGTGCGGCAGATTTATGTAATTGGGCGCAGGCAGTGGAACAAGCGTGGCGCCATGATGACAGATAAGTATCTTCACATTACGTATTTGGCGACGACGGAAGAGCTTGTTGAGAAAATGCGGACTGAAGGCAGGGAAATTATTGCTATTGATAATATTCCAGGAAGTGTTAATGTGTCGCAAACGAGTTTACCGAAGTGTGCGGTTTTGGTGTTTGGGCAAGAAGGGCCGGGGATTTCTGCGGAGCTGGCTGGTGCTGCGGATAAGATTGTGGCGATTGAGCAGTTTGGCTCGACTCGCTCCATAAACGTCGGTGCGGCAGCGACTGTAGCGATGTATTGTTGGCTGCAGCAGAATGTGCTGGCGGGAAACAATTAGTTGATTTCTGCGCCTTGTTGGCTCAAAAAATCACGAGTCTTATTATCTAATTTGCAATTTATGAAACGCGATCGTGCCGCCAATTTCCCGCTGCCATAGACAAATTGCGTTTCCTCGTCATATTTCATACCACGGAAGTCGCAATCCTCCGCCTCAATAATAGCTTTTGCGCCACGAAAATCCACATTCCGAACCGACGAATTAGTAAAATAAATTGGTTGCCCGTAAATGTGCTTTGCATTGTCCAGGCTACAATTTTCAAACTCGAAAAATCCCATGGCAAACTGGTCGAAATCAACGCCAGAAAAATCCTCGTCTGTAAAGCGAACAAGTTCGCCTTCTTGAATGGCGGGATAGCGCTCGCGTTGGTAAGCTGGCAAATCATTGGTGCGAATAGATTCGGCGATGCGATGCGTGATGTTGTCCATAAATTAATGATACATCATTATTTCTCGCGATAACTCCGCCAGTCCCTACTTTACAAAAAGCATAAAATTTACTATAATAGACGTATGATTTTACCTAAATTCCATCATTCACACGTGTTGCCGAGGTAGGACTCTGTTTTTGATTGTACGCGCCGAGTTCTGCCTCGGCGTTTTTGATTGCTATAAATAAGAAATAATGACATAATGGAGCTAACATGAGCAGTTTATCTACACAAAGTTACAAAGGTTCGCGAGACTATTTTCCAGAGGAAAAGCGTCTGCAGAATTACATTTTTAATGTTTGGCACAAGACGGTTGAGAGTTTTGGCTATGAAGAATATGGCGCGCCGCTACTGGAGCCACTAGATATTTATTTGGCGAAGTCGGGTCAGGAATTGGCGGGCGAGCAAACATACGCCTTTGAAGATCGTGGCGGTCGAATGGTGGCAATTCGCCCTGAGATGACGCCGTCGATTTCTCGAATGGTGGCGGCTAAGCGTCAGGAATTGGCGATGCCTGCGCGGCTGTATTCAATTGCTAATTTTATGCGCTATGAACGACCGCAACGTGGGCGTGAGCGTGAGTTTTGGCAATTGAATGCGGATTTGTTTGGCGTGGACGGCGCGGCGGCGGACGCGGAGATTATTGAGCTGAGTCACGCTAGCGTGATGAATTTTGGCGCCAAGCAGGAAATGTTTACAGTCAGGGTTAATAATCGCCAATTGATCAATCGTTTGATGAGCCAATTTTTGAAGCTTGATATTGTTGGTTCGACGATGATGATGAAATTGCTTGATAGGAAAAATAAGATTCCTGCCGAAGAATTTAAGCGTCAGGCGATTGAGATTTTTGGTAGTCAAGCGTCAGAAGGTTTGCCGAAGTTAGCAAAAATGATCAGCATGAAATCTGTTGATGATTTACCGAGCGAATTGATGGAAGATGAAAGCGTCAAGCAGCTTCGCGAAGTGATGAAATTGCTTAGCCAAAAAGGCATTACGAATGCAGTGTTTGATGTTACTTTGATGCGCGGACTGGACTATTACACGGGCATGGTTTTCGAGTTATTTGACAATTCGCCAGAGAATAACCGAGCGTTGTTTGGCGGTGGACGATATGACGGATTGGTCGGGCTATTTGGCGTTGAACCGATTGCTACGGTCGGCGTTGGCATGGGTGCGACAACGATGGAGCAATTTTTGGAAGTACACGGCTTGTTGCCTAAATTGACGTCTAAAACAGATGTATATATAATTCCGGTGTCAAAAGAATCTATGGCTGGCGCGGACGATTTGGCGCGAAAATTGCGCAGTGAAGGCGTGCGAGCGGAGTTAGATATCACCGGTAGAAAGATTGACAAGCAGATAAAGGCGGCACTGAAAAAGCAGATTCCGTTTGCTGTGTTTGTTGGTGAGGAAGAAATTGCTAGTGGCGCATACACGGTTCGAAACTTGGTGGAATCTGATGAGCAAAAGGTTAGCGCTGAGCGAATCGTGACAATTGTCAAAGATCGTCGATACGATGGCGATGAGGACGCTCTGTTTGAGATATAGTCTGATATCTGTTATAATTAGTCTTTATGAAGACTACTGTAAAAAAACTATCAGATACTAAAGTTCAATTGACGATTTCTTTGGGTGCTAGCGAATTGGCTGACGCAGAGCAGGTTTCCTTGACGAAGTTGGCGCGCGACATCAAAGTTCCAGGTTTCCGCAAAGGAAAAGTTCCCGCAAGCATAGCCGCTAAGCACGTTGATCCGAATGCGCTTCAGGAGCAGATTTTAGAGAACGCTTTGTCGAAGGCTGTGGCTGAGGCGTTTTTGCAGGAAAAATTGCAGGCTTTGGATCGACCAAGTGTTGAAGTGAAAAAGTTTGTGCCGGGCGCCGAGTTGGAATTTACGGCTGAAGTTGAAGTTATTCCGCCAGTAAAATTGGGCGATTATAAAAAATTGACAGCGAAAAAAGAAGTAGTCAAGGTCGAGGATAAAGATGTCGACGAGGTTATTGAGCGAATCCGTAAAAACTATTCCGAAAAATCAGAGGTCAAGCGTGCCGCTAAGGCTGGCGATGAAGCCGTGATTGACTTTACGGGAAAGAAAGACGGCGTGGCGTTTGATGGCGGTTCGGCTAAGGAATATGGCTTGAAGCTTGGCGAAGGTCAATTCATTCCTGGATTTGAAGAAGGCGTGATTGGTCATAAGGCTGGCGAAGAATTTGATTTGAAACTGAAATTCCCAGAGGATTATCACGCTGAGAATCTAGCAGGTCAAGACGTTGTGTTTACCGTGAAACTTCACAAGGTTAATGAATTGAAATTGCCAGAACTAAACGATGAATTTGCTGCAAAATGTGGTCCATTTACAGAGATGAAAGAAGTAAAAGAGGACATCAAGCGTGAACTCACCGCACAAAAAGAGCGTGAAGCTGATGAGAAATTTAAGGATGCGCTAGTTGGTGAGTTAACGGAAAAAAGTAAAGCCGCGCTGCCAGAACTTTTGGTTGAGGATCAATTGCGATCAATCGAGCGTGATTTGACTCAGAATTTGATGTATAGTGGACTGAGTTTGGATAGCTATTTGAAGACTCAGGGCTTCAAAGATAAAGAGGAATGGACGAAGAAAGAGGCTCGTCCAGCGGCTGAAAAGCGCGTTAAGGCCGGCTTGGTGTTGGCTGAATTGTCAAAAGAATTGAAAATTGACGCTTCTCGCGATGAGATTCAAGAACAGATTAATTTCTTTAAGCAACAATACGGTAAAGATAAGAAAATGCTAGAGCAATTTGATAACCCAAATGTTCACCGCGATATTGCCAACCGAATGATTACAGATAAGACCGTTGCTAAATTGGTTGAATTAAACACGAAGAAATAGGGTAAATATGCCAAAATCATATCTCATTCCAACTGTCGTTGAAAAGTCGGCTGACGGCGAGCGTGCTTTTGATATATATTCGAGATTGTTGAATGAGAGAATTATTTTCCTTGGCGAAGACGTTAACGAGCATACCGCTAACAGCGTAGTGGCACAATTACTGCATTTGGCATATGTTGACCCGCAAGCTGATATATCGCTATATATCAATAGTCCAGGCGGCAGCGTTTATGACGGTATGGCAATTTATGACACCATGAATTTTATTAAGCCCGATGTGGCGACGTATGGAATTGGTTTGCAGGCGAGCATGGGGGCGTTCTTGCTCAGCTCTGGCGCTAAGGGTAAGAGGTTTTGCTTGCCGCACGCTAAGGTGATGATTCATCAGCCGTCTTCTGGAACGCACGGAAAAGTGACCGACATGGAAATTGACATGAAGGAAACTTTGGAAGTTAAGGAAATGCTAGCGAAGATTATGGCAAAAAACACCGGTCAGAAGTTGGCTAAGGTTAAGTCTGACATGGAGCGTGACTATTGGATGACGCCAGATGAAGCTGTAAAATACGGACTGATTGATAAAGTCTTGACTAAATTGTCGTAAAAAATTGTGTGTTTGTTGTTAAAACTACTAGTGATTCTGCTTGTGGTTTTTGGAGAATATTGTCATAATTTGAGGTAGGCAAGGAGGGCTTATGAGGCAATATTTAGATGCATTGAAATACGTTCGTGATAACGGGTGTGCAAAAAGGTGATCGTACAGGAACGGGGACGACAGAAGTTTTTGGTATTCAGACGCGATATAATTTGGCGGACGGATTTCCGGCGATGACTACCAAGAAGTTATATTTCAAAAGCGTCGCTCATGAGCTTTTATGGTTTCTTAAGGGTACGGGCAATATTGAATATTTGGCGCAAAACGGCGTTCATATCTGGGATGAGTGGCCATATAAAAATTACCTAGAAAAAACTGGTCAGAAAATACCGGAAATTAACGGCGATGAGTGGCGCGCTGGAATGAAGGAATTTATTGATAAGATTGCGAATAATCACGCGTTTGCTGAAGAATGGGGAAATTTGGGTCCTGTTTATGGTGTCCAATGGCGAAAATGGCCGGACGGGAAGGGTGGAACTATTGACCAGATTCAGAACGCCATTGACATGATAAAGACAAATCCAGAGTCGCGTCGGAATATTGTGAGCGCGTGGAATGTGGCGGAAATTGATGACATCGTCCAAGCTGGCGGGCTGCCTCCGTGTCATACGATGTTTCAATTTAACGTAAGACCTGGTAAAAACGGCGAGAAGGACAAGCTGGATTTGGCGCTGACTCAGCGCTCGGCGGATATGTTCCTTGGGGTGCCGTTTAATATCGCCAGCTATGCGTTGCTTTTGTCGATTGTCGCTCAAGTCACCGACAAGCAACCCGGCGAGTTTATTCACACCTTAAATAGCGCGCATATTTACAATAATCATCGCGCGCAAGTTGACGAGCAATTATCGCGCCGTCCACTGCCACTACCAAAACTGTGGCTCAATCCAGACATCAAGAATATTGACGATTTCACGATTGATGATATTCGCCTGGAGAATTATGAGTGTCATCCGCCGATTAAGGCACCGATTGCGGTATAAGTTGATTGTGTCTGCCGACTGAAATGGCTATAACTTACTTTTTGTAGGAATTTTTCTTTGACGGAAGTATATACTTGTCAACTTCCGGGTCATACAATAAAGTAGCAATCTTTCCTGCTATATACTTCACTCGTCCATCATCGCCGGGAGCTTTATTGAACAGCATGACATCCTCTTTGAGTAGTCCGGTAGCTTCGTCAGGGTATTGTGCACCTCTGAGTATTGCGTCCGTAGTGTATTCTGAGTTGTCTTCAGGGTTTAATATTTGTACACATACTTCGTTATTCACGTGTTACATTATATAACAAATACCAAATACTGTCAACTTAAGAAGGTTATTTTCTTTTATACGTCACAAAATCAAAATCGTAATTATTTTCATTATCTGCCGAATGATGTGCGCGACTTACTTCCTCCCACGCGTCCATATTTATCTCTGGGAAAAAAGTGTCAGCACCGGGGAATTCGGCGTCAATTTCCGTGGCGTAAATAGTGTCAATTTCTGGAATATCTAGCGCGTCTTTATAAACTTGCGAGCCGCCAATAATAAAAGTTGGATACCGCGATAAAGCCAGGGCGCTTCGTAAATTCATAGCCGTCAGGACTTTTTTGACGCCAGTTGGCTTGGATGAAATGACAATATTTTCTCTGTCTGGGAGTGGTCGCGAGCCAATTGACTCAAACGTTTTTCTGCCCATAATGACATTGCTATTTCTCGTCAAGCGCTTAAAATTCACCAAGTCGGCCGGCAAACTTCGCCCCCACGGCATATCGCCATTTTGTCCGATGGCGCGGTTTTTATCGTAAGCTACAATAATGGCTTTTTCCATAATTTCAGTTTAACATGCTGTAAAATTTACCGAAAGCTTGATAGGAATGCATAAACTTGCCATAATAAGATTTGGTAGAAAAATCACGCAATGGGAGGTGTTTAGTGAGCGTGTACTCAAATAAAGATATATTAGCGGCGATTGAAGACGGGACAATTGTCTGTACGCCGTTCAACCCAAAAAACGTATCGGAAGCCAGCTTAGATTTTACGCTAGGCTTTAATTTTTATAAGCAGGAATATGACGATATTTCGCGAGTTTATAATCCGTTTGACGAGTCTGATGTCAATCGATACTTCAAGGGTCCGCTTAAGGCGATTCCGCACGCCGAATGGTGCGAGCGGCACGGTTTTCGGGAGTTTAAGAATATTCCGCCAGATCATCCGATTATCGTTTTGAAGCCTGGTGAGCGAATTTTAGCACATACGCACGAATTTGTTGGAATTCGGACGCATGGCGGTGCGGCTGAGGTGAAAAGTCGTAGCTCTTGGGGGCGAAACGGCGTGGCGGTGTGTTTTGATGCTGGCTGGGTTGATCCGGGATATATCAATCGGATTACGCTTGAGATTTACAATTTGAATAAACACGAGAGCGTAGTTTTGCCTGTCGGTGAGAGAATTGGGCAATTGATTTTTCATCACACTGGTCAGGTTGATGGCGGATATGCTAGTGGGCGCGGCGGAATGAGTGGCAAATATCAGCACACTGACGATTTGGATGAATTGATAAAAACTTGGCGTCCAGAAATGATGTTGCCGCGGGCGTTTAAGGATCGTCGATATAAACCGATGGAAATTCCGGGTCTAAGCGAGAGAATTTTGTGATGATGGCAGGTTCAATGTTTCGCTCACGAACGAAAGAAAAAGAATATATCGATCACAGGAGAAAGCATAAGTCTGACGGCTGCGATTTTTGTCAATTGGTAAAGCATCACACAGATCAGGTAGTTGATGAAACTGCGCATTGCCTGATTATTAAGAACAGATTTGGTTATAATTTTTGGGACGGCTGCGGCGTGGACGACCATTTGATGGTGATACCGAAACGGCACGTCGATTCGTTGGCGAATTTGAGCGATGAGGAAAAAATTGACTATATGAATCAGGTTGCCAGGTTTGAATCTAGTGGCTATTCAATTTACGCTCGAGCCCAAGGCAGCAAAACCAAGTCGATGATACATCAGCATACTCACTTGATAAAAATTGATGGAAAAACGAAAAAATGGCTGGTATTTCTACAGAAGCCGCACATTGTGATTACGAGGTGATGATGGGCGACGCTGGAAAATATATAGTTATCGAGGGTAACGACGGGACGGGCAAATCGACGCAGGTCGCTAAATTGGCGGAATATTTCCGATCAATTGGGCGAACGGTTTGCGTGATTGAAGAGCCGGGAAGTGATGATCCGGAAAAATCAACTCCGATAGCAAATGAACTTCGAAAAGTGATTAAAAATGGTGATTTGGCGCGTTCTGCGGCGGTGAATGTGGCGCTATTTTCTGCGGCTCGACGTGAATTATGGCGGGAAAAAATTCAGCCTGCGTTGGAACGTGGGGAAATTGTTTTGAGCGCTAGGAATTATATCTCAACGCTGGTTTATCAGGGGCGAGGCGAAGGTTATGACGAGTCGGAGATTCTGCGATTGACAGAATTGTTCACCGATGAAAAATATCTGAAGCCGGACGTTATGGTTATTTTGAGTTTGAGTCGCGATAAGCGGGAAGAGCGAATTTCTATGCGCGGCGAGCTGAAAAATCCTGATACTTTTGAGTCGCGTGGGCAAGATTTTCAGAAAAAAGTCGACGATGGATATCTGGAGATTGCCGAGGCATACGGAATTCCGGTAGTTTCAGCGGATGGGACAATTGAGGAAATTCATGATATGCTGGTGAGTAAGATTAAAGGAACGGAAGAGGTAAGCAAGAATGAGGGTAGAGATAGGTAGATTGACTCCAGATCGTATAGACCGTGAGACTCGAATGGCCATCTGTGATATGTGGTCGGGAGCCGAAAGTCTTACTGATGGAAAGAAGACAGATCCTAAGTTGATGCGTACTATTTATGACAACAATAGTCCAGATAATTTACGACGTGAGGTGAGTAGGCAGGATTCTGGAATTTATGTGGTACAAAGACTCGGTAGAGGCGGTTTACTGGCTGCTGCGATAGTAACCACTAAAAGGGGCAGAGCTGCTCCGCAATATGGTGATAGTCATGCGGGTAGGCCTATGTATATGGAGATTTTTGGCGCGAGTGTTGATGCTGAGGAGGCTTGGCCAGGCTATCTCCAGAGTATGGTAGATCAGGCACGAAAGGACTTTGGTCGATCCATGGGAAGCAGAGTAACTAAGCTTTGCGCTTACGCCTCTCCTGGTGCTAATGAGAGATTTCCTGACGCTGTTAGGAGTATTAATCCTCGTACTTATGAAAAACATGGTGGAGAGGGAGGGTCGTTCGGTGTTGTAAGCGGAGTGTCTGGGCTTTACTTTCGATATGATGTGGAGTTTGAGATCCCTCAGACTAGTTACATACGCAAAGCCCTAAGTAACGTTACTCGTCCACTACTGGGTGTTTCTTCAAAAAGTCCGCTCGGCGAGCTTGTTCCAGCTCGCACTGGGTCTACCGAAGAAGTACCAGTAGCTGCCTGAGAGTAAAATATCGTAAAACCCCTTGATTTTATTGACGTTTTTCGTCATAATGAGTAGTTATAGAAGTAGTGTATTCATGGCGGGTGAAAATTGCGAGTAGGCAAATCGTGATTTTGGGCTATGAATTAGAGATCTTCACGGCCGTCTATTAACCACTAATTAAAGCGAGGAGTGTTTACGCCTGTGGCAAAAAAACCAACCACAAGTAGCGAGCGCGTCTATTTCACCTCTGGTGATAATGCCCTGCCGCTACCAAACTTAATCGCTCACCAAAAAGATTCTTGGCGCTGGTTCGTCGAAGAAGGTTTGAGTGAGATATTTTCAGAAATTAATCCAATTGACGACTACACTGGTCAGAAGTTGTCGTTAAAGTTCGGCAAATATTATTTTGGCGAGCCAAAAAACACTGACCAATTTGCCAAAGAAAACAACTTGACATTTGAAGCTCCGCTACACGCAACGGTTGAATTGACGAACAAGACAACCGGCGTAGTTGAAGAGCAGGAAATTTACCTCGGTGAATATCCATGGATGACTGAGCGCGGTACATTCGTTATCAACGGTACGGAGCGTGTGGTTGTTAGCCAGTTGATTCGTTCTGCTGGTGTTTTCTTTACTGCTGAAACAATAGCGGGACGTAATTACTACGGCGCAAAAATCATTCCAGGACGTGGAGCTTGGATGGAATTTGAGACGGCTTCTAACGGCGCAATTTACGTAAAAATTGATCGCCGCCGCAAGATGCCAGCAACGACTTTGTTGCGCGCTTTGGGCTATCCAAAGACTAGCGAAATTAAGGAATTATTCGCTGATATTGACACTGGCGACGTAAAATACATTGACGAAACTTTGGACAAGGACACTTCTCGTGGTGCAAACGAGGCGTTGATTGAGGTTTATCGTCGATTGCGTCCAGGCGATTTGGCGACAGTTGATAATGCTCGTCAGATGATTGAGCGAATGTTCTTTGACTTCAAGCGGTTTGATTATTCGCGGGTTGGTCGTTATAAATTGAACCAACGCTTGGGTCTGGATGTCGCTAATACAGCAGAAAATCGCACGTTGCAAATGAGCGATTTGGTGGCGATTTTGCGTGAAGTTATTCGCTTGAACAATACGCAAGAGCCAGCTGACGACATTGACGCATTGAGCAACCGTCGAGTTCGCTTGGTTGGTGAATTGATTGCCCGACAATTCCGTGTTGGTATGCTTCGAATGCAGCGTAACGCGATGGATCGCATGAGCGTGGCTGATTTGGAAAGCGTTAGCCCAAGTCAATTGATCAACGCTCGTCCAATTGTTGCTGCGGTTCGTGAGTTCTTTACTTCAAGCCAGTTGTCGCAGTTGCTTGACGAGGTTAACCCATTGTCAGAATTGAGCCACAAGCGACGCTTGAGCTCAACTGGTCCTGGCGGTTTGACTCGTGAGCGCGCTGGATTTGAGGTTCGCGACGCCCACCCAACTCACTATGGTCGTATCTGTTCAGTGGAAACGCCAGAAGGTGCGAATATTGGTTTGGTGCTGAACTTGGCGGCTTACGCACGTGTTAATGAATATGGATTTATTGAAACTCCATATCTTCGCGTGAAAGACGGAAAAGTCACTGATGAACTTGTTTACTTGGATGCTTCACAGGAAATTGGTGAGGTTATCGCTGACGCTGGTGAGGCTCTTAACGAAGACGGAACTTTCCGAGATGAGCGCGTTAATGCTCGAAGTAACATGCAGCCATCACAAGTTGATGCTAGCCAAGTTACATTCATGGACGCAGCTCACCGTCAGATTCTAGGTTCGACTGCGGCATTGGTGCCATTTATTGAAAAGACTCGCGTTGACCGTGCCTTGACTGGTTCAAACATGCAACGCCAGGCGGTTCCTCTATTGTGTCCAGAATCCGCAACTGTTGGTACTGGAATTGAGAAGGCTGTGGCTGAGAACAGTGGTCACTTGATTCAAGCTAGCGCCGACGGTGAAGTCGTTCGCGCTGATGCCGACGAAGTCCATGTTAAATATGCTGACGGCGTAAAGATTTATACGTTGAAGCATTTTGTGAAGAATAATGACGATCGTTGTTACAACCAAAAAGTCCGCGTTGAGCGTGGCGACAAGGTTAAGAAGGGCGATATCCTGATTGAAGGCGCCTCAATTGCTGGCGGTGAAATTGCCCTAGGTAAAAACCTTCTGGTTGCCTTTATGCCATGGGGTGGCTACAACATGGAAGACGCGATTATTATGAGTCGTCGTTTGGTTGAAGATGATCGATTGACAAGCATTAACATTAAAGATTACACCGTTGAGGTTCGTGAGACGAAGCTTGGTCCAGAGATTGTGACGCGCGATATTCCAAACGTTTCCGAGGAAAGTTTGCGTCATTTGGACGAGAACGGAATTGTTCAAATCGGTTCTGAGGTTAAGGCTGGCGATGTTTTGGTTGGTAAGATTACACCAAAGGGCGAGCAGGAATTGAGCTCTGAGGAACGCTTGCTTCGCGCAATCTTCGGTGAAAAAGCTAAGGATGTTCGCGATACTTCACAGCGAATGAACAACGCGGGCGGCGGTAAAGTCGTTGGCGTTAAGATCTTTAGTCGTGAAAATGGTCACGAATTGAAGGCTGGCGTTTTGATGCAAATTCAGATCTTCGTTGCGCAACTACGAAAGATTGGCGTTGGTGATAAGATGGCTGGACGATTCGGTAACAAGGGTGTTGTGGCGAAAGTTCTTCCTGTTGAAGATATGCCATTCCTAGAAGACGGTACGCCGGTTGACGTAGTTTTGAACCCACTTGGTGTGCCAAGCCGTATGAACCTTGGTCAGATTTTTGAAACTCACCTTGGTATGGCGGCACGAGCATTGGGCTACCGCGTAGCAACTCCGTCATTTAACGGTGTTCCAAGTGAGAAGATTTCCGACGAGCTAGAAAAAGCTGGTTTGGCGCGTGACGGCAAGAGTCAATTGTTTGACGGTCGCACCGGTGAGCCATTTGAGGAGCGAACGACAGTTGGTGTGATGCACATGATTAAGTTGCACCACATGGTTTCTGACAAGATTCACGCTCGTTCAACTGGTCCATACACGATGGTTACTCAGCAGCCGCTTGGTGGTAAAGCACAAAACGGTGGTCAGCGTTTCGGTGAGATGGAGGTTTGGGCATTGGAAGCTTACGGTGCCGCTGCAACCTTGCAGGAAATGTTGACAATTAAGTCCGACGACGTTTACGGTCGTGCAAAGGCTTACGAGTCAATCATTAAGGATGAGCCGATTGTTGGTCCAAAACTTCCAGAGTCCTTCAACGTGTTGGTTAAGGAGCTTCAAGGTTTGGGTCTTCGAGTTGATTTAGTTGACGACGAGGCAACAGTTGACGCCGAACACGTTATCGCTTCAAGTGGTCCAGAAGACAAAACTGTTGCCGCTGATGGCGAGGAAGAAGAAACATACTTGGACGAATCAGATGACATCGGTGAAATTGACGATGGTATGAGCGTACAAGATATTGATGAAGTAGAAGAAATAAAGGAGGACGCGTAAGATGGCAAATTCTGCATTTAACGCAACGGGCATCAGCGATTTTGACGCGGTTCGTTTGGCGGTAGCTAGCCCAGAAGACATTCTGAAATGGAGCTACGGCGAAGTTTTGAAGCCAGAAACAATTAACTATCGCACACAAAAGCCAGAACGCGACGGATTGTTCTGTGAGCGAATCTTTGGTCCAGTTAAGGATATTAATCCACACGACTCAAAGCTTAAGGGCGTACGTTCACGCGAAGCTGCTGTCGATAAGAATGGTGAATTGGTCACTAAGTCAATCGTTCGTCGTGAGCGAATGGGGCACATTCAATTGGCAGTGCCAGTTGCGCACATTTGGTTTATGCGCGGCACTCCAAGCGCAATGAGCCAGCTGCTTGGCATGACGGTTCGCAATATTGAGAAAATCGTTTACTTTGCAACTTACGTTATCTTAAGCGTTGACGAAGCAACTCGTGATCAATATTTGGCAGATTTGGAAGCGGAAACTGATTTGGCTCGTAAGGCTATCAAAATCCGCTACGAAAAAATGGCTGAAGAAGATGGCGCTGACGTTAAGCAACTGGCGAAAGAGCAGAGTCGTGAAGTCGAGGAGCTGGAAGAATCTTACGTTGGTAAGAAATCTCAATTGGAGAGCTTAAACAGGGGTGCTTTGATCTCAGAGAGCGAATATCGCAACTTGCCAGAAGAATATGACGAATTGATTGAAGTTGGCATGGGCGCTAGTGCGGTCAAAGAACTCTTGGACAAGATTGAGTTGCCAAAACTTATTGCTGAATTGACAGAGGAAGTTGAAACTGCAAAAGGTCAGCGACAGAAGAAGTTGCTAAAGCGCTTGAAGATGCTAGAGAGTATGGAATCTGCTGGCATTAAGCCGTCAAGCCTATGCATGACCGTTCTGCCGGTGATTCCTCCGGATCTTCGTCCAATGGTGGCGTTGTCTGGTGGCCGATTTGCGACATCTGACTTGAACGATTTGTATCGCCGAATTATCAACCGAAACAATCGCTTGAAGAAGTTGATTGAGCTTAACGCGCCAGAAGTTATTCAGCGCAATGAAAAGCGCATGCTTCAGGAAGCTGTTGACGCTTTGATCGATAATTCAGCATCACGCGGTCGTGCGGTTAGCTCGACTGGTGGTCGCCGCAGTTTGAAGAGCTTGAGCGATATGCTAAAGGGTAAGCAGGGTCGCTTCCGCCAGAACCTTCTTGGTAAGCGTGTTGACTATTCTGGTCGCTCAGTTATCGTGGTTGGTCCAAAGTTGAAAATCCATCAGTGTGGGCTACCAAAGCAGATGGCTCTGGAATTGTTCAAGCCATTCGTGATTAGCTGGTTGATTAAGAATGAATTTGCGCACAATATTCGCTCGGCTTCACGTCTAATTGAAGCTGGTGAAGCGGTAGTTTGGGACGCACTGGATTCAGCAATTGAAGGTAAGTACGTTCTACTTAACCGCGCACCAAGTTTGCACCGTTTGTCAATTCAAGCCTTCCAGCCAGTTTTGGTTGAGGGAAAGGCTATTCAGTTGCATCCGCTAGTTTGTGCCGGATTTAACGCCGACTTCGACGGTGACCAGATGGCTGTTCACTTGCCACTATCAAAAGAGGCTCAGGCTGAGGCTCGTGAATTGATGAGCGCAACTGCCAACTTGTTGAAGCCTGCTGATGGTGCACCAGTGTTGCACATTTCGCAGGATATCGTGCTTGGTAACTATTACTTGACTTACGATAAGCCGCAAGCTCAGACTGATAAGATTAAGACTTACAGTTCTGTCTACGAAGCAGAAATGGCTTACGACAATGGCGTAATTCAATTGCAAACCCCAATTCGTATCTTTGCGAAGGGTAAAATGCGTGAAACAACTTTGGGTCGCGTCTTCTTCAATGAGATTCTGCCTGAAGATTTCCCATATGACAATAATGTCCAGACCAAGAAGCAGCTTAAGAAGGTGTTGGCGCAAATCTTTAACAAGTACGGCGCCGAAGAAACCGCTAAGATTGCAGACCGCATGAAGGGTCAAGCTTTCCGCTTTGCTACGGTTGCGGCTGTGTCGACTGGTATGACCGACTATGTCCACTTTGAGGAAATTCCTCAGTTTGTGGCTGAAGGTGATGCTAAGGCGGCTTTGATCTCTGAGCAATTCGACCAAGGTTTGATTACTGAGGAAGAGCGATACAACTTGACGGTTAGCGCATGGCGAAACGTTGACAATAAGATTACGTCGTTCCTGAAAGACCAATTGGCGCACATGGACACCAGTATTTCTATGATGGTTAACTCTGGTGCTCGTGGTGATATTTCCAACGTGAAGTTGGCGAGCGCGATGATTGGTGTTCAGATGGACGCAACCAACCGTGAGATTGAGCTTCCAATCCGCAGCTCTTACACGGGCGGTTTGTCTAGCCTTGAAGCCTTTATCGCAACCCGTGGTGCACGTAAGGGTCTTATTGACACGGCTCTTAAGACTGCCGACTCGGGTTACTTGACTCGTCGTTTGGTAGACGTTGCGCAAGATGTCTTTACTGTTGAAGACACTGATGGTGACGATGAAGGTTACGCAATTTACCGATCAGAAACTGAAGAGACGATGATTGATTTCTCAAATCGTTTGGCTGGTCGTTATGCTGCTGAAACAATTCCAGGTCACGTCAATAAGAACGAATTGATCACGCGTGAAATCGCAGATTCAATTGATGACGACGAAAGCATTGAAAGTGTTAAGATTCAGTCCGTATTGTCAACAAACAACCTTAACGGTATTCCACAGCGAAGTTACGGTATTGATATGTCGACTGGTAAATTGGTTGGCAATCATCAGCCAGTCGGTGTTATCGCCGCTCAGTCAGTTGGTGAGCCGGGTACTCAGTTGACGCTTCGTACCTTCCACAACTCTGGTGTTGCTGGTGGTGACATTACCCAAGGTCTTCCTCGTGTTGAAGAATTGTTTGAAGCGCGCACACCAAAGGGTCAAGCATTCATTACGGAAGTTGCTGGTTTGGTCGATGTTTGGGAAGATGGCAAGAAGTACATCGTTCAAATTACACCAGAATCTGGCAAGGTTGAGAGATTGCCATTAGAAGGACGAACTGTTGTGGTTAAGGCTGGCTCAAGCGTCAAGGCTGGCGATGTCTTAGCAACTGGCGAGAGCGACACTCGACCTTTGATCGCGCCATTTGACGGTGTAGTTGAGGTTGCTGAAGATACTTTAGTAATTGCCGCAGAAGCCGGTTCACCAACTCGTTATGAAATCCCAGGCAATATGCAGTTGGTCGTTAAGGCGAACGATGTTGTCGAGGCTGGCGATCGATTGACAACTGGATCGTTGAACTTGCACGATTTGATGCGACTTAAGGGTGTTGAGGCAACTCAGCGCTACATCATCAACGAAGTTCTGCGAATCTATGCTGCTCAGGGTCAGGACGTGGCTGACAAGCACTTGGAGATCATTGTTCGACAGATGTTTAGTCGCGTGCAAATTGAAGATGCTGGTGATAGCGAATTTGTGACTGGCGATATCGTTTCTAAGGCTGCTGTGGTCAATGCTAATAAGCAATTAGCTGCTGAAGGTAAGAACTTAATTAGCTACACACAATTGCTACTTGGTATCACAAAGGTGTCAATCTGGAGTGATTCATGGCTATCGGCCGCATCCTTCCAAGATACTACTCGCGTCTTGATTAACGCTGCCGTATCTGGTCGAGCCGACCACTTGCACGGTTTGAAGGAAAACGTCATCATCGGTCGCAAGATTCCAGTAGGAACTGGTGCTGTCGAAGAAGAGGAAGAATTCGAAACACCGAGCGAAGACGAATTCGTCGAAGAAGAAGTTGCCGCTTAATAAGTAGGCTTCGTAACTACAGAAACCGCCTCAATTCCGGGGCGGTTTTCTATTGATTATTTACAAGAAAGGTTGTATAATACGCATACACTAAACGAAGGTGAAATGTTCGGCTTGATTGTTAAGAAATGGAGACTCGATTGTGAGCGAATTATTTACAGCCAAGACTATGCCTGAAGAAGATTGGAGCCAAGTGCCAAAGCCAAATGGCTGGGACGATGTTGCTTGTGAGCGAATTATAACAGATAACAATCTGGGTGTTTATGTAGCCGATGCTCGTCAAGGAGATGTTAATGGGAAAGCTACGATCATCTTGCCTCAGTGGTCTGATGGCACACTACATAATCCATTGTCCCAGGAGCGGGCAAAAGCCACCGCAGCTATAGAGGGCGGCGTGGTGCTATATGTAGATAACCCAGGTGTTGAACCTGGTTTACCAAATATGAGTGAAGATATAAAACAAGCACTTCTGTCAGGGGATTTTAAGCCTGGCGCCATAAAACAGTGGGACGCTATTGCTCAAGGATTGGACTATGTTGGTCTGGATTTTGACTCAATTAGTCGAGTTGTGGGGGCGTCGCTTGGAGCTCACGTTGCGTCGGCTATTGTGCATACCGCACCGGAAGAAGTTCACCTTGAGCGGCTGGATTTATGGGAGACGGCTGGTCTTGATGAAAAGAATAATTTTTTACAGTTTGCTGCCAATTTTATGATGCACGGCGGTGACGGGTACGCGGATATATTGAAAAATAATCCCGAATGGGTTGCTTATTTAAGAAAAATTAATGGCGCAAAGGAGTTGGCTAAGGTTGCAATTCGTCGAACGGCTGGACTGTTTTATTATCCGTGGGCTATTAATCGTCATGATATCGGAAATACGATTATTGAGGCTAAGAATAGAAAAAACCCAGCAATTGACGGAGATACTGCTTTAACTGTCTTAAACGGCACAGAAAGTAAAGTCAGTCCAAGCGTATTTAACGATCGTTTAGCAGCGCAACTGGCGCTGAATGGATTTCGTCGAGTTGTTAGACTGATGTCTGAAGGTGGCGTGCATGCGTCGCAGGATAATATCGGATGGTGGACGGAGACGGAGCGATATTCTGAGTCTGAAGCTGTGTAGTTATCCTGTGTTTTTGTAGACAAAATCCTTATATTTTGGGTAGATATTTGCCGTCAAGTGTGTTATAATTCTTCTCAGAGTTTCCTCTTTTCGGAGTGCGCGGTGTTTTGAATGTGTACAGACTGCAATCTCGGCGGAAAAGGTATAGACACGGAGAGGAGTTGCTGAATCCAAACCGT
>ERZ773001.379-NODE-379-length-18290-cov-8.49992_pt1 | contig 18290 bp, 13 predicted proteins | sample MGYA00511673_ERZ773001 | MGnify/ENA primary metagenome ERZ773001 (study PRJEB29015, sample SAMEA2738091) | human oral metagenome | biome: human oral; feature: human-associated habitat; material: saliva | place: China | collected 2162 ... | reverse complement strand
CAGCGCCGACAATACCTGGTGGGCGACTGCCCGGGAAGATAGGACGTTGCCGGTTGACTATGGCAGACTGTAAAAGCAGTCTGCCTGTCTTTATGGCTCCATGGTCAAGCGGTCAAGACACCGCCCTTTCACGGCGGTAACACGAGTTCGATTCTCGTTGGAGTCACCATTATATGCGCGATTGGCGGAATTGGCAGACGCACTAGATTTAGGTTCTAGCGGGAGACCGTAGGGGTTCAAGTCCCTTATCGCGCACCACTAAAGGCTACATAAGTAGCCTTTTTTTTATTACTTCTACTAATGTTATTGTCTGAAGTTTGTTAAATTTTTAATGTATACAAAATATCTTGAATATTGTTATTGAATATTCATGATTTAAATAGTATAATCCTCTTAGAAGTGTTAGAAAATTTGCTTAAGTTAAAATTGCAATTATTTACGTTATCAGTTATGGAGGTACAGTATGATTGACAGAATTGATGCACTTAATACTTTCGTCAATAACATTGTCTGGGGTGTTCCAGCTATTATTTGTGTACTAGGCGTAGGTATATTCCTTACTTTCAGAACACAGCTTGTTCAGTTTAGAAAGCTAGGATATGCGCTCAAGATTGCCCTTGGAAAGTTATTTACAAAAACAGAATCAGCAGAAGGCGCAACAACTCCATTTCAGTCTCTAACCACTGCTCTTGCAGCTACTGTAGGAACAGGTAATATCGCCGGTGTTGCTGGTGCTATTGCGATCGGTGGACCTGGTGCAGTATTTTGGATGTGGATTGCAGCTATCTTAGGAATGTGTACTAAGTTTGCTGAAGTAACTCTGGCAGTTAACTTCAGAGAAAGAAATGCGCATGGTGACTGGGTTGGTGGACCAATGTATTATATTAAAAATGGTCTATCAAAGAAATGGCTCTGGCTAAGCTATGCATATGCCTGTCTTGGCGTTCTAACTGTATTTGGTACAGGTAATGCTACACAGGTTAATACAATAACTACAGCAATTGATACAGCACTTCTAAACTTCAATATTGTCCCAGCAGGATCAATTAAGACTGTTAATCTAGTTATAGGAATTATAATTACTATTCTTATTTTGATAATCTTACTTGGTGGTATCAAGAGAATTGGTGCCGTAACAGAGAAGCTAGTTCCTTTCATGGCAGGTATCTACATTCTTTTAGGAATAGGCGTTGTTGTTATCAACATCAAGACTATCCCACACGTATTCCAGATGATATTTGAAGGTGCGTTCAGCCCATCAGCTGCAACAGGTGGTGTAGTAGGATCAATGTTCCTCTGCATGAAGAAGGGTGTTTCAAGAGGTATATTCTCAAATGAAGCTGGTCTTGGTACAGGATCAATTTCACACGCATCAGCTGATACTGATGAACCTGTAAGACAGGGTCTATATGGTGTTTTCGAAGTATTTATTGACACTATTGTTATCTGCACACTTACAGCTCTTGTTATCCTTTGTGGAGTTGAAAGCATTAACTTTGGACAGAATGCAGGTGCTGATTTAACAATCGCTGGATTTATTAACACATACGGTGGTTGGGTATCAATTTTCACAGCAGTAGCTCTTGTATGCTTTGCATTCTCAACTGTACTTGGCTGGGGACTATATGGTTCAAGATGTATAGAATATCTCTTTGGAAGCCACATTCTAAAGCCTTTCACAATAGTATATGCGTTAGTAGCTATTCTAGGTGCAACACTTGATTTAGGACTAATTTGGGGCGTTGCTGATACATTCAACGGACTCATGTTAATTCCTAACTTGATTGGTGTATTTCTACTAAGCGGAACATTTGTAAAGCTAGTAAAGGATTATTTCCACAGATACCCTAAATATGACAAGAATAAAATGTAGTTTCATAAATATTACTCTCGTTGTAAAAAAAGCCCCCTTATAGGGGGCTTTTTATTTGATAAATTGTTATTAAAGTGCTATACTTACAATATGGTGTTAGTCCAAACTAACATAAGTGGAGGTAAAATGCATAACAATATAGAAATACTTAAGATGCGCATTTTAACGTGCTTTATCAAAATGTCTAAGTCTAATTGCAATGTTACAGGCTTAGCTAAATCATTATCTGAAGAAAAATATGCAGTAAGCAGGGCTATGAAATCACTTGAAAGTAGTGGACTTTTAGATAGAAGTGATAATAGGTGTCCAGTTTTGACGGAGAAAGGGCAAAAGCTTGCATATGAATACGCAGATAAGATAGATATCGTAGCAAATCATCTGCTAGGGGAAGGCGTGAATCCGGCTGCAGCAAAGCAAGATGCTTTTTTATTGTCTATGTACTGCACGAATGAGACGCTTTCTGTAATTAAAGAGATTGAAGATAAGATGAGGATCAAACAGGTAACGGATTCTTACACTAATTTTACTGGGAAAAAGCTCTGTCATAAACTTGGAGATGGTACATTTGAGCTTCAGTTCGTGATGTACAAAAACTCGGTGAAAAATAACACGAATATATCTATGGCCAATGAGGGATTTTATCATCCATGTACACTCACTGTTGAAAAGGGTGAGGGACTCATAAGTTTAAAGGCTAAGAATATAAGTAGGAAATCAAGGCTCACTGGCAAGAAAATGAACGGTAAGGTGAGCGTGTTTAGGTATTTTGATGGAACTAGCTTTGTTGAAGCTGAAAGACAAGGCAATATAGTTACTTTTCCTATTGAGGCAATGAATTTTATAACTATGGGTGAGAGTAGGGACAGGATACTTCACGGAAGTCTTCCAGTAAGGCTTGGTTGCAGTGTGGGATGCATGCATATGCCTGAGAGTCCAGCGATTTTTACACTTATAGTGTAGTTTTATCAAAATTTTGTAGCAGTATTGCAACATATTTATTTGTTGGAAAAAGCATACTTTGATGGAATGCTTGGGTATATTTTGTAGCAAGCGTGCAACAAAATAAGACTTTATTTTGTTAAATTAGAAATGTAGAATTTAATTGTAAGGGGGAGAGGAGCATTTTAGCTCTTTATTTTAACCCAGTATGTTAGTCTAAACTAATGCAAGTTAGCTACAAATAAATGAGGAGGAGCTTATATGAAGAAAAGCAAAATTGCAAAGGTTTTAGCAGTTTCATTATCATTTACAACTGTATTATCTATGTTTCCTAGTTTTGCGTTTGCAAACGGAGACTCTAATACAAAGACAATATATGGAACTAAAGCCGTGGTAGAGGATGACGGAACCTATCGAGATTATAATACTCATATCAGAGTAAAAATCGATCAAAATGGCACTATAATATCTGTTGAAGATATAGATACTGCTTCAAACATCGATAGATTTGCGCCTGAGAGCAAAGAGTATTGGCAGAAATTTGTAAATGGCAAGGGTTTTGATCTTTTCAAGGGAAAGACAAAGGAAACTCTTAATGATGTTGATGTAAATGCAATCTCACAAGCGACAACAAGTACAAAGAGTGTAAGAGACACTATAATGTACGCTTTTGAAGTTGATGAAGAGAAGAATGAGCTTCTTGCTGAGGTTGATGAGTACGGTCCAGCTAGCAAATACATTGCAAAGGATAGAGCTGAAGCTGAGAAACTTATCAAAGAAGTCAAAGAAAAGATTAACTCAGAGGAGCTTGCATCAAATGCAAGAAGACATTTCTTGAACTTCAAGAACAAGATTACAAAGCTAAAAACCTCTGATCAGGTTACAGAAGAGGAAAACAGCAAGAGTGCTGGCGATAGAACAAAGGATGCTATTGAGAATCTTGGAACCATCACTGCTGACAAGAAGGAGGCAGTTGAGCAGGCAAGACAGATGTATAATGCTCTTGATCGCAAGGGTAAGAAGACAGTAACTGCTGCAGTATACCAGAAGCTAGTTAAGGCTGAAGATGAAATCTTTGACCTAGTATATAAGAACAACCATAAGAAACTTTCAGGATCATATCCTATTGATAACTACGGATATGATGTTAGCCTAACAGTATATCTAAGCGGTGATAAGATTGTAAAGATAGAAGACAATGGAACCGTAAAAAATATTAAGGCTAATGAGAATCTCGCAGCAAGAAACATGTTTTACTGGGAGGATACATTTATTCCAAATGGAGGCCTCTACAACTACATAGGTAAAACAACTTCAAACTATCAGAATGTAGATGCTATCTCAAATGCAACATACACAAGTGATGCAGCAAAGGGTGCAATTGGTGAGGCTCTTAAGAAGGCTGATGAAAATAATCTCATAGAGCAGATTAAAACTGATGTAATCAAGCTTGAAGAAAAGCTTGATAAAAATTCTGGTAGTGCGCTAGATAAATTGGAGAAGGACTTTGAAAGCCTAAGCCCAGAATCAAAGACTAAGCTAAATAATGCTGGATACGGTGCAAGAATAAAGGCTCTAAGAGCAAAATTTGCTGCTTTATCATTACAGCCAGTAGAAGATGAAAAGGATGATCCTGCTGCAAAGCACTATACAAGAGAAGGTTCACTCCTATATCCAAACGGAACATCTTCGATGGTATTTACAAAGGCTTTCAATCCTGAAGTAAAGATTGCTGAAAAAGATGGTAAGACAACATATACGGTTTCCTTTAAGGAAAGTGGCATGATGGGAGTTACCGAAAAGCTTCAGAAGCTTACAGTAGACGGCAAGGATTACACAGCAAAAGAAGGCAAGGATCCATATGTATCAGTTTTCAAATTCACAAGAGATGCTGTAGATGAAGAAAAAATCCCTGTAACAGTTTACTCAAATATGATGAAAACCTCATATGATATGAATATTGTTCTTAAGCCTGGTAAGACAGAGGCTAAGGCGCCTGAAACAGAAAAGCCAGATCCAGGTAAGGAAAATCCTGGCACAGAAAAACCAAATCCTGGCAAGAATGATAATACAGACAATACAGTTGCTAGGAAGTATACAAGATTAGCTGATCTTCTATATCCAAACGGTGGAACTTCAATGGTATTCTCTAATGCTTTTAATCCTGTAGTAAAATTTGTTGAAAAGGACGGCAAAGCAACATATACTGTTTCCTTCAAGGAAGGCGGTATGATGGGAATGACAGAAAAAATCAATAAGATGTCAGTAGATGGTAAGGTCTATACTGCGACTGAAGGCAAGGAACCATATATTTCAGTATTTGAGTTTACAAGAGATACTGTAAATGAAGATAAGATTCCTGTAAAGGTTTACTCAAGTATGATGGGTAGATTCTATGATATGAAAATAGTTTTCGTAGATGAGAAAACTGAAGTCAAGGATGAGGAAAAGCCAGATCCAGGCAAGGAAAACCCTGGTACAGAGAAACCAGATCCAGGCAAGGAAAATCCTGGCACAGAAAAGCCAGATCCTGGTAAGGAAAATCCTGGTACAGAAAAGCCAGATCCAGGCAAGGAAAATCCTAATACAGGAAATAAAGATGCAAAGAAGCACTACACAGTTAAGGGTAGCAAGTTCTTAAAGCCAAACGGTTCAGACATGAAGCTTATGACAGAAGCTTTCAATCCTGATGTTAAGCTTGTTGAAGAAAATGGAAAGGCAACATATACAATTTCATTTAAGAAGACCGGAATGATGGGAATCACCGCAGAGCTTAAGAAAATTAGTGTAGATGGTAAAGAAATCAGTGCAACTAAGGGTGAGGGCGAATATGTTTCAGCTTTCACATTCACAAGAGATAGCTTAAACGAGAAGGAAATACCAGTAAAGATTTATATAGATGTAATGAATACGTGGATTGATGGTAAGCTAGTTCTTTCAGATAACAAGGTTGAGGCTCAGCCTTCTGAGAATGAAAATGATAATAAGCCAGAACCTGCAAACCCATCAAATCCTTCTAACCCTTCAAATCCGTCAGAGAATAATGGTGCACAGGCAGGACCAAGCATCAAATCTGGACTAAACCAGACATGGATAAGAGGAAGCCAGCATGGAATAGTAATCGTTTCAGATGCCGATATAAGCACATTTGTAAAGGTGCTTGTTGATGGCAAGGAGCTTGCAAAGGATAAGGATTACCAGGTTGTTTCAGGAAGTACAAAGGTTACACTACTTCCTACAGCACTAAATAGACTTTCAACTGGATCTCATAATGTGGAAATCGTTTCAACTAATGGAACGGCAGCAGCTAGACTTACAATCGCAGATGGATTTGGCACTGGAGTTCAGCGTCCAAATACAGGCGATGCGAACACTGAGATGCCAATTGCTTTAGCAGGACTTATCGGAAGTGCTTTCATAGCTTTGATGCTTAAGAAGAAATTCGAGAAGTAATTTTCGAAATAGCTATGTATAACAGACGGCAGGATCGTTGCAGAAGCAATGACCTGCTGTTTGTCATTAAGAATTAAATAAGTTTGGAGGAAAGATGTTAAGATCTAAGAATTTAAGACGAACTTGGATATGCCTCATATCGGTGTTTATGGTGATGGCCTTAAGCCTTTCATTTAGCTTTGCAGAGAGTGCAGGGACCTATACAACAAGTGTTAGCCCTCAGTATAGAAATCCGCTTACAGGCGCAATTGAGGACTCTGGTGGCGAAGAGAAAGAAGCTCTGGGACAGAGCATGGCTCAGAGTACTGTTTCTGGCGTTGGGCTCGTTGAGATTGATGCTTCAGGCAATGTATATGCGACATATAGAATAAACAATGCTAGTGCTATGTCTAGCATAAGCTTTAGTACATCTGCAGGTGGTGGATTTTATGGAGTAAGTGCTGTAAATACAAACACAGTCGGAAATTCTGCAGACTATAGAATCAAGGTTCCATATGCGGGAGCACCGGTAAAATGTGCAATATATATAGCACCTATGGGAAGAGAAGTCATATTCTTTATGACATCTGCTGGTCTTACACCTGGGCAGGGAGATTTTGTTAGCACAATAGATACCTCTGTGCAGGCACAGTCATCTCAGGGAAGTGACAGCTCAAAGTCTGAAGAAGCTAAGAAGGCTGAAGATAAAAAGGCTGAAGAGGCTAAGAAGACTGACGAGAGTAAAAAGGACAGCACAAAGAAGAATAGCAAGAAGGCAAAAACATCTGATTCTAAAGATAAGAAGGATGCGAAGGCAAAGGATTCAAGCAAAACTCAAAGCAAAAGATATGTTGTTTATGGTGCCCTTGTAGTTGTGATTATTCTTGCAGCAGTAGGGATGTTTGGATATAAGAAATTCATAAAGAAATAGTGGAGTAGAGTAATGCATAAGAGAATATTTGCTTTAATATTTACACTGATTATTGCTTTTTCCCTTTGTTCATGTGTTGATCAGCATGCAGGTAAAAAGAAAGACAGTGGAGAAAATAAGAAAGTAATAGCTACGTCGCCGGCAACTGTGGAGATATGTAACAAACTTGATATAAAGCTTATTGCTGTTCCAGAGTCTGATTTTACTATTGCAGATAAATATAAGGATCTACCAAGGATTGGAAGTCCTATGTCACCTGACATAGAGAAGATTAAATCTCTAAGTCCAGACTATGTTCTTTCTCCAATAAGCCTTAAAAACGAGCTTGAAAAAAAGTACAAGAATGCAGAGCTCAACTATGAGTTTATAAATTTAAGCAGTGTAGATGGCATGTTTGATTCTATCAAAAAACTTGGAGATGAATTTGGTAAGGAGAAGGAAGCAAAGGCTTTAATAGATGAGCATAAGCAGTACATGAAGAAGTTTAACAGTAGTGTGGAGGGAAAGAAACATCCGAAGGTTCTTGTTTTGATGGGACTACCTGGTTCGTATGTAATTGCGACAAACAAGAGCTATGTAGGAAGCCTCGTAGAGCTCGCTGGTGGAGAAAATGTTTACACTGATGATTCTAAGGAGTTTTTAACGGTTAATACTGAAGATATGAAGGCTAAGAATCCAGATATAATTCTCAGAGCTTCTCATGCGATGCCTGATGATGTAAAGAAAATGTTTGCTAAGGAATTCGCGGAAAATGATATCTGGAAGCATTTTGATGCTGTGCAAAACGGTAAGGTATATGACCTTGACAATACGCTATTTAATATGAGCGCAAATTTCAACTATAGGGATGCTTTAGAGGAGCTTAAGAAGCTGCTTTATGAGTAGGCGATAGGAAGTAGGAGACCTGATGGTAATTAGCAAAACGAGAAAGTTTTTAGCCTTTGTAATTACTGCTTTAGCACTTTTTTGCATATTCTACTGGGCTGTAAATACGGGAAGCCTTAGAGTAGGCTTTAGGGCATTAATGCGAGGACTCTTTGTTGCATACAATGAGAATGTCGCAACCATATATGATCTTAGATTTCCAAGAATACTCATTGCAATGGTAGGAGGGGCAGCTGTTGCTGTTTCGGGCGTGATGCTTCAGGCGGTAATGAAAAATCCATTGGCTGATCCAGGAATACTTGGAATTAGTTCAGGCGCAAGCTTTGTTGCCGTTGTAATAACTGCATTCTTTCCGCAGCTATACTTCTTTATTCCAGGTCTAGCTTTTTGTGGTGGAGTATTTGCTTGCATCTTGATATATATGCTTTCGTGGACGGGAAACGACCTTTCACCTCTAAGGCTTGTGTTGGTCGGAATTGCTATCAATGCGATGTTCATGGGCATGATAAGTGCAATTAACTCTATGACAGGTGGAAGCTACTCCGCAACTGCCAGCCTTGTTACTGCAAATATAAGTATGAAGACATGGACAGATTTTAGAACGCTAGTAATCTATGCAGTGCCTGGGCTTATCATAGCGCTTATACTTTCAAAGCCATGCAATCTTCTTGGGCTTGAAGATAAAACAGTAAGGTCACTAGGTATCAATGTAGGCAGAATGAGAATAGGAATTTCTGCCATAGCAGTTTTGCTTGTTTCGATAAGCACCGCAATCATGGGGCCGATAAGCTTTTTGGGACTAATAGTTCCACACATAGCAAGGCTTCTTGTTGGTGGAGATCACAAGGTTTTGATACCGTATAGTGCTATACTAGGTGCATTTTGTCTGCTTCTTGCAGATACGCTCGGAAGGGCCTTAGTGCCACCTTATGAAATAAGTCCTGGCATAATAATGTCAGTTGTTGGCGGACCATTCTTTATTATCTTACTGAGGAGGACAGGAAAAACATATGGCAGATAACCTATTTGATATAAAGAACCTGTCTTTCAGCTATGATAAGGACAAGGTTATAGACGATTTATCTTTGACGATTAAGCCGGGTGGAGTAACAACGATAATTGGAGCAAATGGATGTGGAAAGTCGACGCTTTTCAATTTGATGACCAAGAATCTGAAATACGATAGCGGTGAAATTAAGTTCCTAGGTGAAGATGTATCAAAGATAAAGCTTAGAGAGCTTGCAAAAAAACTTGCTATTGTGCATCAACAAAATACGATACCTTTTGATATAACGGTGGAAAAGCTAGTTGGCTACGGAAGGGTTCCGTATGAGAATCTATACATTCCATCAAAGAGTGATGACGATGAGGACAAAATAAATTGGGCAATGTCTGTTACGGGAGTGTATGACATAAAGGGAGAGTTATTATCTCAGCTTTCTGGAGGGCAGAGACAGCGCGCATGGATAGCTATGTCTTTAGCGCAGGATACAGACACCTTGCTTCTTGATGAGCCAACAACTTTTCTAGATATAAAGCATCAGATTGAGGTGTTGAAATTGATAGAAAGTCTGAACAAAGAGCACGGTATATCTATAATTATGGTATTACACGACATGAATCAGGCGATGAGATATAGCACGGAGGTAATAGCTTTAAAGGCTGGTAAATCAATAGCGCAAGGAGCACCGGAAAGTGTTATAAACGAGGAACTTCTGAAGGAACTATATGGTGTGGATTTAGATATAGTAGAGGTCAAGGGAAAGCCATTTGTTTATATGGCTTAGCAAAGGAAAAACAGTTTATGATAAATAAGAGACTTGTCAGGCTCTTATCCGACGGAAAGAAATATATCTACGGTAATATTCTTTTTCAGTGGATAAACCTGATTGCCAACATAGTTGCGATATTTTTAATATCCGGCTTTATCAGCGATACATACTACGGAAATGTTACGGATGCTAAGCTGGTTAGATTAATAGTAATTCTTGCAATTGCTGTATTGACTAGGGTGATTTGTAATGTAGCATCAAGTAAAATGAGCTATCTTTCATCAAAGAAGGTAAAGCAGGTTCTTAGACACAAGATAATGGAGAAAATGCTTACACTTGGAAGCAGCTATAACGAGAAGGTGAGAACATCTGAGGTTGTTCAGGTTTCAGTAGAGGGAGTCGAGCAGATTGAGACTTATTTTGGTTTATATCTACCTCAGCTATTCTACTCGCTGCTTGCACCGCTCACACTGTTTGCCGTAATAGTGTTTATGAGCTTTACCCCTGCAATAGTTCTCTTGCTTTGCGTTCCACTAATTCCGATTTCAATTGCAGCGGTTCAAACTTTTGCAAAGAAGCTCTTAGCAAAGTATTGGGGAAGGTATACAGGTCTTGGAGATACATTTTTAGAGAATCTTCAGGGACTTACTACGCTCAAGATATATCAAGCGGACGAATATAAGAATAGAAAGATGAACGAGGAAGCTGAGGAATTCAGAAAGATTACAATGAAGGTCCTCACCATGCAGCTAAATTCCATAACGATTATGGATCTTGTTGCATATGGAGGAGCAGCTTTAGGCATAATTCTAACTGTAAGACAGTTCGTCGCAGGAAACATCAGGCTTGAGCAGGCTATAGCAATTATACTTCTATCTGCTGACTTCTTTATACCTATGAGACAGCTAGGAAGCTTCTTCCATATTGCTATGAACGGTATGGCTGCTATAGATAAGATATTCAAGATTTTAGATTTGGAAGTTCCAGAGGTAAAGACGCTTGAGCTTCCTCCAAGCGGATCTATCAAAGTTGAAAATCTAAGCTTCTCATACGATGAAGATAAAAATGTACTAAACGATATTTCAATTGAAATAGCAGATAGAGGCATGGTTTCACTCGTAGGTGCAAGTGGAAGCGGAAAATCTACGATGGCTTCACTTCTCATGAAGAGGAGCAAGAACTATAGCGGTAAGATATACGTTGGAGAAACAGACTTCAATGAGATTTCCGAGAAATCTGTAATGGATAACATTACATATATCAGCCATAGCAGTTATATATTTAAGGGAACTGTTAGGGATAATCTTTTGATGGCCAAAGCAGATGCTAAGGATGAAGAGCTTTGGGAAGTGCTTAAAAAGACCAATCTAGCTGATTTCTTTGAGTCTGACGATGGTCTTGATTTTCAAATTGCAGAGGCTGGCGGGAATCTTTCAGGAGGACAGAAGCAGAGGCTTGCTCTAGCAAGAGGTCTTCTGCATGATAGCAGGTTCTATATCTTTGATGAATCGACATCGAATATTGATGTGGAAAGTGAAGAGGTTATTCTAGAGCAAATCAAGGAGCTTGCAAAGCACAAAGGCGTTTTGATGATTTCTCATAGGCTTGCAAATGTCGTAAGCTCAGATAAGATATTCGTCTTGGAGAAGGGCCAGCTAAAGGAAGAGGGAACTCACGAAGAGCTATTAGCTATGCATGGGACATATAGCATGCTGTGGGAAACTCAGCAAAGCTTAGAAAATATGAGAGGGGTGTAGGATATGAAAGTAATGATAAGACTGCTTAAAATGATAAATCCCCTCAAGTATGTGATGCTTTTAGGAATATTCCTAGGAACTCTTGGTCATCTTGCTGCGGCATTTATTACCATCCTTGGCGGATTTGGAATAGTTAATTTTGTAAATGGTGATATCGATGGTTTGACTTTTATCTTCATAATCATGGGTGTTTCAGCGCTTGCTAGAGGCTTTCTCAGATATGGAGAGCAGACATGCAATCACTACATTGCTTTTAAGATACTTGCTATAATTAGAGACAAGGTATTTGTAGCGCTCAGGAGGCTCTGCCCAGCAAAGCTTGACGGTCACGGAAAAGGAAATCTAATTTCAATTATTACAGCTGATATCGAGCTTCTAGAGGTGTTCTTTGCACATACCATTTCACCAGTTGCAATAGCGACAATCTTTTCGATTATAATGATTGCTTTCATTGGAAGCTATGGATGGATTTTAGGACTATGGGCTGCAGGGGCTTATGTATGCGTAGGCTTTGTAATTCCAGTGATTATGTCAAAGCTAAGCGCTGGTATAGGCGATGAGATGAGAGAAAGATCTGGAGATATGAGCAGCAATATGCTTGATAACCTCAGAGGATTAAAGGAAATAATTCAGTTTTCTTACGGTGATGAGCGCATAGAGCAAATGGCTGAGAAATCACTTCAGCTAAGTGAAACTGAAAAAAAGCTCAAGGCAAATCTTGGAGCGAATATAGCTCTCACAAGTGGAGTTATAATGTTCTTTGACTTTGGAATGCTGTTTATTGCAAGCTACCTAAGCAAGGGTACAGGAAACCTCGAAGGAGTTGTAATACCTGTATTTGCCATGTTTTCATCATTTGGACCAGTAATTGCCTTAGCAAACCTAGGAAGCTCTCTAAACAATACTTTAGCTTCAGCAAGAAGAGTGTTTGGCATCTTAGATGAAAAACCTGTGGTAGAGGACATTGCTGGAAATGAAAGTGTTGAATTTACGGGGGCAAGAGTTGAAAACCTGAATTTCTCGTACACGGAAAATAATCAAGAGAATATGATTCTTGAAAACATCAATGTAGAAATCAAAAAGAATGAAATTCTAGGAATAATAGGTAAGAGCGGTAGCGGTAAATCAACATTACTAAAGCTCCTAATGAGATTTTGGAAGGTCGATAGCGGACATATCTATATTTCAGATAGGGATATTGACAAGATTAATACATCAAACTTAAGAGAACTAGAAAGCTTTGTAACTCAGGAAACAGAGCTGTTTAGAGATACAATAGAAAACAATATTAAGATTGCAAAGCTTGATGCTACGCGTGAAGAAGTTATCGAAGCCTGCAAGAAGGCATCGGTTCACGACTTTATTATGACTCTGCCAAATGGATACGATTCAGAGGTAGGAGAGCTAGGAGAAACACTATCTGGCGGAGAGCGTCAGAGGCTAGGTGTGGCAAGAGCATTCCTTCACGATTCACCGCTTATTCTCATGGATGAGCCTACATCAAATCTAGATAGCCTAAACGAAGGTGCCATACTCAAGGTGCTCAAAAACGAGGCGAAAGGTAAAAGTGTAGTGCTTGTATCGCACAGAGAATCAACGATGAAGATAGCAGATAGAATTTATAAAATTGATAACGGCAGAGTAAGCTAGGAGGATAAAATGACTATTAAAAAGGTGTTTCTCGTTATAGTTGGATGTATTAGCCTTGGAATAGGTGCGGTAGGTGCTGTTTTACCGTTTCTACCAACATTTCCATTTTTGATGCTGACAATGGTTTGCTTTACGGCAAGCTCTGAGAGGTTAAATAACTGGTTTAAGTCGACCAAGCTATATAAGAATAATCTAGAATCCTTTGTTGAAAAACGTGGCATGACCAAGGCAACAAAGATAAGAATAATGGTTATTGTAACAGTGCTCATGGGCTTTGGATTTTACATGATGCATGCAGTTCCGGTTGGAAGAATTGTCCTAGCTATAGTTTGGCTTGGACATATGCTTTACTTCGCATTTAGAGTAAAGACAATAGAATAAATTAATGAACGAAATAAGACAGGCTATGCCTGTCTTATTTAATCTACAAGTTTTCCTTGCCAGGAATCTCTTTCCTTCAATTTTTGATTTATGGTATTTAGAACGAGTCTTTTGCGATATGCCCATTTTGGTGCTATTAAAGTCTTGGCTTGCGAATCTGCAGAAAGTCTGTGCATAACGATATTATAAGGGATTATTTCTAACAAGTCGCATACGAGCTCTGCATATTCGTCCATGGACTCAAATGGCATATAATCAGGATATTCTTTAGCGAGTTTAGTTCCTGAAATCATATTCAGAAGGTGTAGTTTAAGACCCCAGGGATTGCTCTTTATCGCGTGTTTTACGCTCATTTTCATATCTTGCTTTGATTCGCCTGGCAGTCCCAAAATAAGATGAGTAACAGCCCTTATATTATGAGCATTTAACTTTGATATAATCTCGTCATAGTCTTGCAAGCTATGGCAGAGATTAAGTTTTTTTGCACTATCTTCGTGTATTGTTTGTAGTCCTAGTTCAACCCAAAGAAAATGCTTCTTATTTATCTCATCTAAAAGAGCAAGACAATCATCGTCTATGCAGTCGCTCCTCGTTGCAATGGCAAGCCCCAAGATGCGAGGATCATCTAAAGCACCATAGTAGAGTTCTCGAAGTTTTGATACAGGGGCATAGGTTCCTGAGTAGTTTTGGAAATAGGCTATATACTTTGCGTTTGGCCATTTTTCGGAGAGTAAAGCTATCTGTTCATCTATGTTTGATGCGTTATCTCCGCTACCGCTTGCAGAACAAAAAGTACAGCCTCCAAAACCCTTGCTTCCGTCTCTGTTTGGGCATGTAAAACCGGCGTCAATCGAAAGCTTGACGACTTTTTCTCCAAACTCTTTTTTGAGCGCTTGATTAAGCGTGTTTATTCTCAATAGTCCTTCTGAGAAATTATCAGAAGAACGTGTAAAATCAACATTATTTGGGGTGTGGCTGTTCATGGTTAATCCTTTTATTTGAGCTATCTATATGCTATAATATACTAATACACATCGACTGAAATGTGAAGACAAATTTATCAGGAAGATTGGCAATGAATAAGAATAAATGCAGGCAGGAAAATATGGATGGATGTTGCTGTGAGCGCGAGGATATTTGTGGAGAAATCGTTAAGATTGGCAAAGCGAATGTTAAGCCAAGGCTTTTGCTCCACAGCTGCTGTGGACCTTGTAGTACGGCAGTAATAGAGAGACTGTTTGGTGACTATAGCATAACGGTATTTTACTATAATCCGTGCATTACCGAAAATGATGAGTATGAGAAGCGTAAGCATGAGCAAATCCGCTTTATAGATGAATTCAATAAGGATTTAGACGAAGACCAAAGAGTTAGGTATATAGAGGGTTCGTATAGACCTGAAGAGTATCTTGATCTAGTTAAGGGGCTTGAGACGGAACCTGAAGGCGGAGCAAGATGCACAGTATGTTTTAGGCAGAGGCTAGATGAGACAGCAAGAATCGCTAAGGAATATGGATTTGATTTCTTTGCAAGTACTTTGACTGTCAGTCCGCACAAAAATTACGCTTTGATCGCAGAGATTGGTAAGGAATGTGAGAAAAAATATGGAGTTTCCTTCCTAGATATGGATTTTAAGAAGAAGGCAGGATTTCAGAGAAGTATTCAGCTTTCCAAGGAACACCATCTCTACAGACAGAATTACTGCGGATGTAAATTTTCTAAAAGATAGATAAGAATTCGAAAGGATATAGATATATGTCAAAACTGATTAAACCAAAGAACTATGCGCCTGTAATTCCTCCAATGGAAACACAGCGCGCTATAAAGAAGATAAAGGACTACTTTCAGCAGGAGCTAGCCTACGGGCTAAACCTGCGAAGAGTTTCGGCACCTCTTTTTGTTGCACCAGAGACAGGACTAAACGATAATCTAAACGGCGTGGAAAGAAGAGTAAGCTTTACCATCCTAGATATGGATGAGAAGCAGGTTGAAATTGTACAGTCACTTGCAAAGTGGAAGAGAATGGCTCTAGGCAAGTATGGAATCAAACCTGGTCACGGTATATATACAGACATGAACGCGATAAGACGTGACGAGGAGCTAGACAATATCCACTCGCTTTATGTTGACCAGTGGGACTGGGAGAAGGTTATAACCAAGGAGCAGAGAACTACGGAATACCTTCATGAGACTGTAACGACCATATACAATGCAGTTAAGAATCTAGGCGATTATGTAAATAGACTATATAGGGATATACAGACTGAGCTTCCTAACGAGATTTACTTTATTACATCTCAGGAGCTAGAGGATCTATATCCTGATAAAACACCTAAGGAGAGAGAGCAGCTGATAACTAGAGCACATGGGGCTGTTTTCATAGAAAAGATAGGTGGAACTCTTAGATCTGGAGAAAAGCACGATGGAAGATCACCTGACTACGATGATTGGGAACTCAACGGTGATATCCTTTTGTGGAACGAGGTATTAGAAATCGCTTTTGAGATAACTTCGATGGGAATCAGGGTAGACAGCGATGCAATGGAAAGACAGCTTAAGCTTGCAGGTGCAGAGGATAGAAAGAGCCTTTCATTCCAAAGCGCTGTCCTAAATGGTGAGTTGCCACTTTCAATAGGTGGAGGAATTGGACAGAGCAGACTTTGCATGTTCTTCCTGCGTAAGGCTCATATTGGAGAGGTTCAGGTAAGCGTTTGGCCAAATGAAATGGACGAAGAGTGTCGTAAGGCAAATATATTCTTATTGTAATGAAATATGCGAAGCTTGTTATAGAAAATAAGAGCAGACATACAGATAGGCTCTACACATATAGATGCACTGATGACACTAGAATTGGTCAGGTCGTTAAGGTTCCCTTTAGCAAGGGAGATACCGAAAGACGAGGTTTTGTCTTTGAGCTAATGGATGAATGTGAAATCGATGATACAAAGCTCAAGGAGATAAGCTCAGTTCAAGGTGACCTTTCTTTAACAGAGGAGATGGTCGAGACTGCTGTATGGATGAGGCAAAGATACGGAATCAGATACCTTGATGCAGTGAACTGCTTTATCCCTAGAGGAAAGGCAGCAAAGAAGGGCAAGGAGAAAAATCCGCTAAACGACGCACAGGGCGAAGCCCAGGACATAGAGAATCTTACTGATGAGCAGAAAGCAGCATGCGAAGAGATAAATGCAGCTATAGATTTAGGAAGTCAGGCGAGCTTTCTTCTCAAGGGTGTTACAGGAAGCGGTAAGACCGAGGTATATATGCAGGCTGCTGCAAGAGCTATATCAAAGGGAAAGACAGTTATAATGCTGCTTCCAGAGATAGCTTTGACAAAGCAGATTACCGAAAGGTTCATAGGAAGATTCGGAAAGGGAAGCTGCGCTATACTTCATAGCCATCTTACGGGAAGAGAACGATTCGATGAGTGGAGCAGAATAAGAAGTGGAGAAGCCAAGATAGTAATTGGAGCTAGAATGGCCGTCTTTGCACCGCTTGATAACATAGGGCTTATTATTTTAGACGAGGAGCACGAGTCGACATATAAGTCGGATATGACGCCTAAGTACGAAACGGTTGACATAGCCTTTAAGCGCCTTATGCATTATAAGGGAGTGCTTTTGCTAGGAAGTGCAACGCCTTCGATAGTCTCCTACCAAAGAGCTAAGGAAGGCATATATAAGCTCATAGAGATGAATACTAGATATAATGCAGTCGAGCTTCCGAACATGTCCATAGTTGATATGAGGCAGGAGCTAAGAAAAGGTAATCGCAGTATATTCAGTGATAAGCTCTATCAAAGCATGGAGGAACATCTTGAGAGCGGAGAACAGGTAATACTCTTTCTTAACAGACGTGGATATTCGAGCAGCATAAGCTGTAAGGACTGCGGAAACACTTTGATGTGTCCAGATTGCGGCATAAGTCTAACATATCACAAGAAAGAGAATGCAGCTGTTTGTCACTACTGCGGAAGGCATTTTGATATACCTAAAGAATGTCCTGAGTGCTCAAGTAAGTTCATCAAGTTCATCGGTGTTGGAACTGAGCAGGTTGAGGAATTTGTAAAGAAGGAATTTAGGGATTACGAGACGGAGCGCTTTGATCTTGATACTGCCAAAAACAGCAGGGAGGTTTCAGCGATACTTAATCGATTTGCATCGGGCAAGACCAAGATTTTGGTTGGAACACAGCTTGTTGCAAAGGGACTGGATTTTAGGAATGTAGGGCTTGCATGTGTGGTATCTGCTGATACCACGCTCAATATACCTGACTATAGGTCAGCGGAAAGAACATTTCAACTGATTACGCAGGTTGCAGGACGTGCAGGCAGGGGCCAAAAGAAGGGTGAGGTTATAATTCAAACATATAACCCAGAGAATCTAGCGATAACTACAGCATCCAAATATGACTACGAGGGTTTCTTTGCTGAAGAGGTTGGATTTAGAAAGCTAATGAAGTATCCTCCTTTCAGTGACCTTATACAGGTACAATTCATAGGAGAAAATGAGTCAGAGGCCGAAAAGCTTGCTCTAGAATGCAAGAATTATCTTAGCAAGAAGGGGATAGATAAAAGCGAGAATGAGATATTTGGACCTAAGGGAACGCATCAAATATCAAAGGATAGGGATGTATTTAGATATTCAATTCTGATCAAGGCTTCTAAGGGG
>ERZ773001.377-NODE-377-length-18399-cov-13.2061_pt1 | contig 18399 bp, 13 predicted proteins | sample MGYA00511673_ERZ773001 | MGnify/ENA primary metagenome ERZ773001 (study PRJEB29015, sample SAMEA2738091) | human oral metagenome | biome: human oral; feature: human-associated habitat; material: saliva | place: China | collected 2162 ... | reverse complement strand
CCGAGGACCTGGTCTATCCCCAGATGAAGCTGCTCGATATGGGGTTTTGGCAGATTGGGTTCGAGAAGGACGCTGCGGGCGCCAAGTGACCCATGACTGAACTTCGGTGGGGTCGGTGCGTATCCGGTGTGTTAGCACCGATAAGTTCATCGGTTGAAATGTAAAACACTTAGCTATTGAGTAGCTTGCCGTGGGGTGTTCATGGTTTGGCACCTATGTGGGTGGAGTAGTGTCCGGTGATAAAGTGCCTCTGAGGCTGTCAGTGTAGACATAACTTGACTTACGAAGGAGTAACTATGAATTGGCTTGACTTGATTGCCACGGTAGTTGGTATTGCCGTAGCGATCTTTACTTTGGGAAAATATGTAAGTGATCTTTATCAAGCAATGAAGAACGGTGGTGATTTAAAGATCTGGTTCAGTTATGGACGGAAGGTAAAAGGGTTAAAGTACTTGACCGTATTCCAAAAGCGTAGTGTTCTTGGCTCGCGAACCGAAATATCAAATTCCGTGAGACACCAGTTAACGCGTGAGATAGCCAAAGATGTCATTCACTCTTACTGTATTGGCAGGCGAGTAAGTCGCATCAGTAGAAGTAGTAGAGATCAATTGGCCATAGTTTTTAGCGTGTTTGGCCTACTTGGCATTGTTGTGGCTAGTGCAGTTTTACGAAAAATTACTAATGTTGCGCCCGCAAAACAGGAACTCATTAATTCTATAATAATTATGCTGTCATTCTGGGTTGTTGCTATTTTGTGTGTGCTAGCATTGCAGTTAATTGTTTTGGTGTGGCGTTTCGTTGACGATTGCAAAAGTACAAGTGAGCTAATTCGATTTCAGGTAGTGCAGGTTCCACTTGACTCGATTCAATACTGTGTTGAGAAAGATAAAGACTATATCTTCCTTGATGCAACCATTCGAGAGCGCTACCAAGTCCCCTTCATGAGTACGGAAGACCGCGTGCAGATGCTTATCGATCATGGTGTCGCGACCGATGGGGAGGTGGCTCTAAAGAAGTCCGAAGGGAAACAAATCAAGGCTGATGACTACAAACAAGTAGTCGATAAGCTCATCGATTCCTTCCTCGCAAAGACCCAGGAAAATGGGAGCGAGCCAGTGTGCTTCGTCTTCTCGCAGGCCGGAATTACGGCGGCTTTTGTTACACATCTGCTGTGGAGTAGGGGCCTGCAAGCGTTCTACATTGGCCAAACAAACGGCTATCAGTCTGAGGTTAGGGAGACTATTCGAGAGATTCGTATGCTCCGTGAGAGTGGTCTCCTCTAACGATCTTCGGCGGCGCTGCCTCGCGGCAGAATCGAAGATTGTCCTACGGTGTTGGTTCTAGCCATATTCGCATGGCGTCAAACAAAGTTTGGGATATGTTAGCGCGTCGACGGTCTTATGGGAATTGAAATGTCCACTGTTCCTTCGTCGGTCAGCTCCTCATGCACACGTTGATACAGTCGCGAGAAATCGACAACATGCACACTTTCGTCGGACAATTGATCTGGGTAAATCTGATTGAGGGGAATGTTGATCGGTTTTTCGCCCGCGTTGATCACAAGCATTGAAAACAGTGGCGTCATTAGTCCGAAAAGGAACTGTGATTCCTCGCGCAACTGCTGAGATAGCTTGGAAATTCCAAAAGCAAATCCGCGCTCATTGAACTTCATTCGCGTATCGAAATAAACTCTTAAGCCTTGGGGAATTTGATTGTCACGCAGTTTGGGTAGCCAGTTTGGATCAACTATGGATCCAGCCGCAGTGGACATTGTGATGGCGGTTTTTATTGACCATTTTGATAGTGTTTCGAAATCGATTGGTATTCCTTTTTGGAACATGTCTGCTACTGGTTCCTCAAGGATCTTTCCAAACCATGAGTTACACGATCTACATAGAATTCTCGCCACTAATGGCTCCACGGAGTACCTGTCAGCAAGCCACTTTGGAGAACAATGCTCACGTGTAACATTCAGTTCGTTGCAGGCCAGGCAGCGCCCGCCCAGATTGACATTTGGTGGAAGCGAAACTTCATGTTTTGTTGAGACGTAAAAATCGTAGTCTGACGACGGTGGCATACCAAGGTATGCCTCGCGACCGAATGCTATCTCAATACCGTACTTGTGAGACCTTTTGATCTCCTCGGCGAGGGTTGATTCTCGGCTATGGTTCAGGAGAGTGCCTGTACGTCCTGGGAACGATGGAAAGATGGTGCCGGTGGATGAACCGATCCTTGAAAAGTAGTCCCCGGATCGATGTCGGACTCCGATGGATAGATTGTTGCATGACGCGATGATCTTCGCCGTTTGGTCCTCACGATCAAGGGTCAGCAGTTTGTCCCCAATGGTAATTTGTACTTCATTTTCGGCGTTCAAAGTGATGGTCGCCCCTGTTGTTGCCTCCAGTGGCATGGGTATGCGACGGCTTTCGTAGGGCACGAAACCCAACTCACGAAGATCGTTAACCGCAGAGAAACAGGCACAATTATTTGGTTCGACTATGACAACGGGGATGAAGTACACGAAGTCAGTTCGTTTACCTTGCCGCAATTCTCCCACGTTAAACGGTGTTAGTGCGATCTCCTTGACTAATACATAAGAAGAATATTTATAGCCGTCCCTAGAGCTGTATGTACGCTGTTTGACGAGTCGCTCCCAGCTGCTCGTTTGAAGGCTCTGCTCGAGTGACGCGCCCACTATGCTCCTTCCGGAATCTCCAGCTTCGGCAGCGTCGCCAGGAGCTCCTGGGTGCGCATCGAGACCGTCACCAGGCGCTTGATCAGGTCCACGACCGCGTCGGGGCGGCCCTGCTCGCGCAGGAAGTCGTTCGGGTCGTTGACGATGCCCGACGCCTTGTCCGTCTTCACGTGGTAGCGGTCGATGATCCACTCGAGCGGGCTGCGGCCCGAAATCGAATAGCCCTGCGCTTCCGCGGGAATGCCCGTCAGCGTCACGTAGTCGTTGTACTCCAAGCGCGTGAAGTCCTTATCGCGGCGCCCCAGCTTCGGGAAACGCATCTTGCGCTCACCGATCCGGTAGCGTTCCCACGGGTCCGCGGGCGCGTGCAGGCTCGCCTCCTCCTGCACCGACGGATACGGCTCCACCCGCTCGTAGTTCACGTGCAGGTCCGCCAGCTCGCGGCCCACGCTCGCATACGTGTGGAAACCCGCCGCACGAGGAATGTGCGGCAGCATCTTCTTCAAATCATCCTCGTAGCGCTCCCGATACTCCGGGTGATGCAGCAGCGCGTACACGTAGAAGAAAATGTCCTCCTTCGTGATCCCCGCATCCCCGTAGTGCTCCCGGTACGAGGCCAGCGTCGCGTCCGTGACGTTATCGACGCGGCGATACCCGTCCAGGATCACGGGGATCTGGTCGCCGATCGGCCGCGAGAAATCCAGGGACGAGGCCGTGGCCGCCCCATCCGCCCGGTTCTCCGAGGCGGTCGCCAGGTCGGCGAACAGGTCGGGCTCGCTCCCGGAGGTGGGGGAGAGGGGCTCCCAAGAGAACAGGGAGAACACCTGGGCCGTTGCAACGGTGCTTAGATCAGGAAGAAGAGCTGTTAGGAGGGAAGTGAATTCCTTTCGATAGTCGGTTGATATGGTGATGCACAGGTTGGAGTGCTTTGTCGTTGGGAATAGCTGCGGGAGCTGGTAGATCATGTCGTTCATTTCGCGCGCAAAGTAGACACTCTGGGTGCAGAAAGGACGGTAAACGCTCAAGCGGAGTGCGCCGTCGTCGAACAGATGATGCTTGCGGGCTGCGAGATCGCGCAGCAACTGACGATTCCAGTTGACATGTGTGGAATCAGTGTCGAGTGAGTCGACATTCGTTCCAGCGTTGACTTCATTGTTGTAGTTGTTGATCATGCGGCGCATGTTTGCCGCTACAGCTTCTCGCGAGAAGTTGTAGCACCACGCGTCGCGGTTCGTCTTGAGCCCGTTAGAGTATTGCCTGAATATCGCCGGCGTCGATTCCTTTCCCTTGAGGGGTTTGTTGCCGATCTCTTGGAAGGTTGAGAAGTGCTCGTCGCGGGAGCTGATCCAGTCGCCGTGCTGGTTCGGCGTGATGGGGCGGAACGCGTCCGCTCCGCTGATTCCTCCGATGGACTCGTAGGCGCTGATCTGGTTGAGCTTTTCCTGTCGCGTCGCGTAGTCCTCAGCTTCGGCGTAGAAAACTTCCGCTGTACCGGAGTGCGTGGGATCCTTGACAAGGACAGTAATCGCAACGCCCGTACGAGATCCGGACCCGAAGATCTTTCCGCCCTCTCGGCGGCTGCGCTCGCCCGAGGTGCGCTGATTGCCCTTCAGGTCGTAGACGAAGATCTGGGAGAACTCCTCCTGCAGCGACAGGCGTACGCCATCCGCAGAGTTGCCGTCCACGAAGGAGCTGTTGGAGACGAATGCGATGACGCCTCGGTCTCCGATGCGATCTGACGCCCACCGAAGCGCACGGAAGTAGGAGTCGTAGAGGCTGTTCTTGTTTGCTCCGGTCGACTGAGCTGCGTAAGTATCTGCGATGCGCTCATCCAGGCGCGGGTACGCCAGGTTCTGGTTGTTGTCGTTAGCGCTGTTCTGACCCGACGAGTACGGCGGGTTCATGACGATGACCGTGATCGCCGTGTCCTTCTCCGCCTTGGCGCGCTCGTTGTTGGCAGCCAGGCCCTCGAAGTCCTCGGTGATCGTACCATCGCCCTCGTGCAGCTGGAAGGTGTCCGTCAGGGTCATGCCCGGGAACTCGACGTAGCCCTCGTCCACGCCCTGCTCGGCGCGCACCTGGTGGTACACCTGCTCGATGTTGATCGACGCGATGTAGTAGGAGAGCAGCACGAACTCGTTCGCGAAGATCTCGTTCTTGTACTTGTGTTCCAGGACCTCAGGCGGGATGACCCCCAGCTGCAGCAGGCGCGCCACAAAAGTGCCCGTGCCCGCGAAGGGCTCGATGATAGCCACGCCCGGATCCCCCAGGCTTTGGCCAAACGCCGTGCGCATCGCGTCGTCCGAGCTGCGGATGATGAAGTCGACAACCTCGATGGGCGTGAAGACGATGCCCAGGCGCTCGCTCATACGCGGGAACGCCTGCGAGAAGAAACGATCGTAGAGCGTGCGCATAATCTCCTGCTTGCCCGCCAGGGTGTGCACGGCCTCGATGCGCTCCACCATCGCCTGGTAGAAGGAGTCCAGCTCGCGGCGCTCGTTCTCGAACATCGAGTGGGTCGCCAGCATCTCCACAATCGTGTTCATCGCACGGCTTACTGGGTTCTGCTTCGAGAACGAATGATCCGGGAACATCGCGTCAAAGAGTGGGGCCGTCAGGATGTGCTGGGCCAGCATCTCCACCGCGGACTCGTTGTCGACGGCCGGGTTCAGCGTCGCTCGCAGCGCGCCCACGAACTCCTGGAACGCGTCTTGGCGCTGCGGATCCTCCAACAGGCGATCGATGAGGTGAATGTAGCGGTCCGCGACCGTCGCGATGTCCTTGGACCAGTCCTCCCAGTACAGGGACGAGCCCACCTTCTTCACGATCCGGCCGAACACCGACTCCTTCCAATCCGAGGGCAGCAGCGTCAGCTGGCCCTGGATGCCCTGGGCTATCCCGTCCGCGCCGGACTCGGCCCCGGCCTCGTCCCCATCGGGCGCAGCGCCGCCGAGCGGATCGTCCTGCTTCTTCGCCTTCTCGAGGGAGACCTGCTCGACGATGATGTTCTCTGGCCCTTGGCCGTTGAGTTCCATCGAGTTGATCGCCGCGTCCAGGCGCTCGTCGTGGGCGCGCAGGGCCTTGAGGACCTGCCACACGACCTGGAAGCGCTTGTTGTCGTCCAGCGCGCGCTCCGGCGCCATGCCCGCCGGCACGGCCACGGGCAGGATGATGTAGCCGAAATCCTTGCCCTCCGCGCGGCGCATCACGCGGCCCACCGCCTGGATGACGTCCACCTGCGACTTGCGCGGCGACAGGAAGAGCACCGCGTCCAGCGTGGGCACGTCCACGCCCTCGCTCAGGCAGCGCGCGTTCGTCAGGATGCGGCACACCGGGACCTCGTCCGTGCCCGCGCCCTCCGTCAGCCAATCCATTTCGCGCGCACGCACCGCCGCGTTCATCGTGCCGTCCACGTGGCGGCACTCGACCTGCAGGTTATCCGACGCGTCGTCGTTGCTCAGGTCGCTCAAACCAAAGGGGCCGTTCACCAGGTCCGGGAACTGCGTGGCCACCGCCTTCGAGGCCTTGATGTCCTTGCAGAAGGCCACCGCGCGGCGCATCGGCGCACGATCCTCGCCGTAGTCCACGTCCGAGCCGCGATTCTTGCGCTTCGCCAGCGCGTTCCAGCAGCCGGTCAGCTTCGCGGCTGTGTCGAGGTTCAGCTCGCCGCCCATCTCTGCGATCGCCTGATAGTGCTGCGACACCTCCTCCTCACTGACCGTCAAGATGATGACCTTGTAGTCCGTCAGCAGGTTCTCCTTCACCGCCTGGCCGAAGCCCAGACGGAAGAACACCGGACCGTAGGTCTCCTGATCGTCCATCGAGGTCAGGATTGCGTCCTTCGCCGACGCCCTACTCTTCGCGTTCTCCGCGAAAATACGCGGCGTCGCCGTCATGTAGAGAGTCTTCGCGCGGCGGATGAACTCGTCGCTGTGGATCTTCGTGAACGCGCTCTCGTCTTCGCCCGTCAGCGTCGCGCCCGTCGTGCGGTGGGCCTCGTCGCAGATGATCAGGTCGAAATCGCGCCACTCGTCGCCCGCGATCTCCTGCGCGCGATGAATGACCTCGATCGACTGATACGTCGCGAAGACGACCTGCAGGCCCTCCGTCGCGTTATTCGCGTTCAGGGAGTCCGCGAGGCGCTGGCCGTCCGTCGTCGCCGGAATCGGCAGGTCCACCGCCGACTCCTCGGCCGTGTCGTTACGCGCCGACGAGGACACCTTCGTATCCGAACACACCGCCCACGCCGTGAACGCGCCGTCGGCCTCGGCCGCCCAATCGTCCAGTGTCTGCTTAAGGAGCGCGAGGGAGGGGACCGCGAACAGGATCCGGGCGGTGCCGCCCTCCTTCTCCACGAACTCGCGCGCGATCGTCAGCGCCGTGAACGTCTTACCCGTGCCGCACGCCATGACCATCGTGCCGCGGTCGTGCTCCTCGAAACCCAACATCACCGCGCTGCGCGCACGCACCTGATGGTCGCGCGGAACCTTGCGCTCACGGGTCTTCGGCGCCTGCGTCGACCCCAGCGAATACGTGCGCCAATCAATGTCCGAATCGCGCAGATCCGCCAGCGTGATGCGAGAAACCGGGATCTGCTGGCCCTCGATCGCGTCCTGCGCGTTCTTGCCCCACGGCGCGCCCGACGTGTCCACGACGATGCGGCGGCCGAATGGCTCCTTGCCTGACGCCGACAGGAACGAGTCAATGTCCGCCTTCTGAATGCGGTGACCCAGCGCGTAGAACTTGCACTGAATCGCGACCGGGCCCTCTCCGTCGCGGACTGGGATCGCCACCAGGTCAATGCCGGTGTCACCCGTGCGGTGCTCCGGCCACTCGCTCCACAGGTAGATTTCCTTGAACTGGTGCGCGAAACGCGCGTCATGGAGCAGGAACTGGCGCGTCAGTTCCTCGAAGAGCGTGCCCTTCTCGCGCTCGCTCTTTGCGCGTGCACGGTACTCATCCAGCAGGGCATCCAGAGCAGACTTCGAGGAGGCTGGGGCCGTCTCATCCGAGCGGTGTCGAGCCGTATCGTGGGTGTTGGAATCCGCTTCCATACCGGGCAGTGCCATGAAGTCGTCGTCGCGCGCAGCAGTCATGCGACCAAGAATAGCGGGTAATCTACGACACACAAGCTAGGTAGCGTGGTGGGTGGGGGTACAAGGGGATTGCTGTGTCGGTGAGCAGTAGCCGCGAGGTAACGTGTATGTGTTTGCGCCGTTTCATTGATAGTACCGGCTAACTTTGGGTATATTTCTCAGTAAGTGTACGGGCTGCTATGCCGCATGCCCATGGTCCAAGGAAGGATATAGAGCAGCGATGAGTAATCTCGGGGCATATCAGATGGTCACTACGGGAATCAAGGCAATGGGTGGGCCAGCTAAAGCTGGTCTTATTGCTGTTGGCTCTGTTCTAGCGCTCACGTGTTCTGTTTACCGCTTTGGTGTTAATCGTGGTGTCAATATGGGTGATCGTCAGACTGTCGAGGCGAAGGTCACTGAATGGGTGCGCTCAAGATTTGCCCAATTCAATGCTCATGAGCTTTCTGAGGTGTATACGGTCTCTGCTGACGTTGAGTGCGGCGGTGGTCTGATGCTGCATGCAGGTGATCGGTTCTGTGCGGGCAAGGTTATCGACGACATGGTCTATATCGAGGTTGAAGGCAGTGACGATAACCCATTTATTGTGTCGGCCGAACAACTGACACTGCACTCTGACTATCCCTTGCTTGCTGAGGAATAGGATGACCTATCGGACGGCTATTGAGTGCAACTGTAACAAGAAGGTATGTGATGACGAGTCGGTATATAGAGAAATATATGCATGGGATGGCTCTTACCCAAGCAATAGGTGTACCAATGGGAGCGGTGTCGCCAATAACAATCAACAATCCTCAAAACGCCGATCTGCAGAACTGATCAGGCGAAAAGAAAGGTGTAGAACAAATGTCTGTTTTCTATAGTTTTCACTATGAACGAGATGTTCACCGTGTGCAGTTAATCCGTAACATGGGAAGTGTCGAAGGGCGGAAACTTCTCAACGCTCAAGAGTGGGAAGTGGTTCGTGTAAAAGGTGACGAGGCTATACGCAATTGGATTGACGAACAGATGAAGTGGAAGAGTGCTGTCGTCGTACTTATCGGTGCACAAACTGCTTCTCGTCCGTGGGTGAAGTATGAGATTCAGCGAGCATGGGACATGCGTAAACCTCTCCTCGGAATACGTATTCACGGACTTTCATCACTGGGGTCTACAGACACTAAAGGGGCAGACCCATTTTGTAGTATCAATGGATTCAAAGGATGCAATCCGGGGATTCCTATCTTTGATCCTACGCAGCACGATTTTTGGGGAAAGATTGACTCTAAGGCTACATATGATCAGCTGTCGTTGAACTTGAAATCTTGGGTAGAGCAAGGACGTTTTAGGAAATGACTAGCCTACGGTGCTGTCCCTTTTGTGCGATTGTTCGCGGAGAAGACGCAGTTGTGCGCGAAGTTGCTCGTAACGACAAGGTCGTGGTTATCTTCCCAACAGAGCCTGCCGTTCTTGGTCACTGTATGGTGATTCCTCGCCGCCATGTTGAAGAGTTCACCGCGTTGACTTCTGACGAGGTTAGCGCGGTGATGACTTCAGCCCAAGCCGTCGCTATGAGCCTGCGCGAAACCTATCAGCCGGATGGAATCAACATCATCCAATCCAACGGTGAGGCAGCTACTCAGAGCGTTCCTCATGTTCACGTTCATATCGTGCCCCGATGGGATGGCGATGCCTTTGGGGAAATTTGGCCATCTAAGACAGACTTCTCTGATGAGGAGAAGGACCGTGCTCTAGCCAAGTTACGCGCAACAACTCTTCTTCCTGATAGTTCCGTTACGCCTGAGGATCGTCGGCAGCACCTGTCCTTTGCTCAAAACGTCATCAGCCGTATGGCGCAATCGTCTTCCAACACGAAAAGTTGGTTGCTTCCCGTAGTGACGGCAGCTTATGGGTATTCACTCACGAAGTGCTCCGTTGCACTTGCTGTTCTAGGCATCGTTGCTACGGTTATTTTCGCATTCCTGGATGTTGGATACCTGAGGACAGAGCGCAAGTATCGCGATCTCTACGAGCGTATAGCTGCCGGCGACCCCGATGTTCCTACATACTCGCTGAATTACCTGTGCTCTGGGGAAACTTGGAGGACCCGATTCTTGGAACATTACTCGGTCATTAAAGGGTGGGCGATCTGGCCATTCTACGGGACGCTACTTGTTATCGGGTGTGCGTCCTTAGTACTGGCGCTTGTGCATTGACATTGATAATGGGCTCTCCGTCCTCGGTTGACTATGTGGGACGTGTTTCTGGCCGCGCCGCAGCAGCGCGCTGCATCCCTTAACTATCCCTGCGTGACCTCAGCCCGGATGAGGGGGATCGGGTAGGCTGCCGCCGAAATGGGGGAGAGGAACGAGTCTGTGATGCCCGCCGTGAACGCGTCGATGCCAAGGACCTTGTACAGGGCGTTGCGGCCGAACTTTGTCGAATCCGCGACGAAGTAGGCGGTCGACGCGATCGAGCGGACCTTCTGCTGCAGCTCGATCGAGTATCCGGATGACGCGTAAATGCCGTCCTCCATCACCGAATTCGCCCCGAAAACGGCCGTATTGACGCGGATGTGGTCCAGCTGGTCGATTGCGGTTGGCCCCCACATGTGGGTTCGGTTCGGCAGTAGCTCGCCGCCCACGAACACGAGGTTGAGCGACGGCTTCTTCAGAATCTCGAGGCCCACCAGCAGGTCGTGCGTCACCACGGTTACGCGGCGCGCGTCGAGGGCCCGAGCCACCTCAAGGCACGTCGACCCCGAGTCGATGAACACGGACTGACCGTCGAGGATGCGCTCCGCCATGGCCGGGCCGATCGCGCGCTTCTCTGCGCGGTTCGGGGAATCCTGCAGGAACTCCTCGGTGTCCTCGTCCTGGGGGATCGGGATCGCCCCACCGTGGGTGCGGCGCACGAGGCCGGCCTCGGCCAGGTGCTCCAGGTCCCTGCGGATGGTTGACACATTCACGTCGAGAGCCTCTGCCAAGGAGGACACGGTCTCGAATCCTGTTGCCTCAATCATGGAGACAATGGTGTCTTGCCGGGTCACGATGGTTCCTTCTGCTGGCTATGGTCTACGCGGGGTGCGACGAGGGGGACAGATGATGCCTGCAATAGTGCATCGTAATCGCCGCCCGCTTGACACTGTACCGAACTTTCGGCGCGAATGTGCGCGATACCGCGCAACGAGGGCATTTGCCTAAATCACCAGTCCACAGGGGCGTTTTTCGCTCAGCATTTGCGTATAACCGTGCGTTGAGCTGCGCGCCCGTGAGCAGTTATCCGCAAATCAAGCCACCTCAAATGCGCGAAAGCGAGTTGCCAGTGCGCGATACCGCGTGTAATGTAAGTGATTGCGACGCGGGTCACGCCATGATGCGTGCGTCATCGCAGGAGATGGCGAACCCGGAACGTCCGACAACTAGATCACGAGGAAGTGACGACATGAAGATCGGAAGACTGACGGCGGCATCGGTGTCCATTGCATCGATGCTTGCTCTGACTGCCTGCTCGACCGTCGGAGGGACGACAGGCGACAACTCCGCATCAAACACCGGCTCGGCCGCGGGTGATTCCGGCAAGACGATGGTCACCGTCGTCAAGGTCAAGGGCATCGCATGGTTTGATCGCATGGACGTGGGCGTCAAGGAATGGGGCGCCGAGAACGGATACGACACGCGAACGGAGGGTGGAACCGACGTCGCGCCGGAAAAGCAGATCCAGATCATCCAGGACCTGATCGCGCAGAAGCCGGTCGCCATCACCGTCGTTCCCAACTCGCCCGAGGCCCTCTCCGCCGTCCTCGAACAGGCGCGCGCACAGGGCATCAAGGTGGTCTCTCACGAGGCGACCGGCATCAAGAACGTTGACGTGGACATCGAGGCATTCGACAACGCCTCCTACGGTGTCGACATCATGAAGAACATCGGGGAGTGCACGGGCGGTACCGGCAAGTACGTGCAGTTCGTCGGTGGTCTGACCGCCAAGACCCACATGGAATGGGTCGAGGCCGCCTACGACTACCAGGTGAAGAACTTCCCCGGCATGGAGCGCGTCGAGACGCCCATCGAGTCGACCGACAACGAGACCGCAGCCTACGAAAAGGCCAAGGAAGTCCTCGGCAAGTACCCGGACATCAAGGCCTTCCAGGGCTCCGCTGGTAACGACGTGCCCGGCATCGCCCGCGCGATCGAAGAGGCCGGCCTGTCCGATCAGGTATGCGTCATGGGCACCTCCATCCCCTCGGCCTCCGCGAAGTACCTGGCCACCGGATCCATCGACAAGATCTTCTTCTGGGATCCCGCCCTCGCCGGTAAGGCCCAGCTGCAGATCGCGAAGATCCTCGCTGACGGCGGCACCATCACCGAAGGCATGGATCTCGGTATCGAGGGTTACAACAACCTCCACAAGCTCGACGGCTACGACAACGTCTGGGTCGGCAACGCCCAGATCGCCGCGGACGCCGAGCAAGCGAAGAACTTCGACTTCTGATCACGCAGCCCCGGCCTCGTGACACATCGGCACGAGGCCGGGGCGGGCGTCCCACGACAGCGCAGTCGACAAGACACTCGAAGGAGAGCACATGCGCAGCAATGTGGATGAAGCACCGCGCCCCCACGGAGAAGGCGTCAGCGTGCAGGAGAACCCCTTTCTAGAGGTTCGGGATATCGTCAAGAACTTCGGCGGTGTTCGCGCCCTCGATGGCGTCAACATGGCCGTCTGGCCGGGTGAAGTGCTGTGCCTGGCCGGCGAGAATGGCTGCGGAAAGTCCACTCTCATCAAAGTTATCTCCGGAGTGCACGCGCCCGATGCGGGACGCATCCTCATCGACGGCCACACCGTCTCCTCGCTGACGCCGCTCAGCGCCATGGACGCCGGCATCCAGGTCATCTACCAGGACTTCAGCCTGTTCTCGAACCTGACGGTCGCCGAGAACATAATGATGACCTCCTCGGTCACAGAGAAGAAGAAGTTCTTCAGCTCCACGAGCGCGAAACAGCAGGCCGCGCAGATTGTTGAGCGCCTCGGCGTCCCGCTCCCGCTCGACGCCGACGTCGAACAGCTCTCCGTCGCAGACAAGCAGCTCACTGCCATCTGCCGCGCCCTAGCCGGCAACGCGAAGCTCCTCATCATGGACGAGCCGACGACCGCCCTCACCCAGCGCGAGGTCGCGCGCCTGTTCATGGTCGTCGAAAAGCTGAGCGCGCAGGGTGTCGCCCTCATCTTCGTGTCGCACAAGCTCGACGAGGTCATGGCGATTTCGCAGCGCGTCACCATCATGCGCTCGGGACGCAACGTCATCGATTCGCCGGTTGAAGACCTCGACCGCGAGAAGATCACCCACTACATGACCGGCAAGGAACTCGACCAGAGCCGACGCGTCCCGCCCCTCGCGGAGGACGCTGAGGAGCGCCTGCGCGTCGAATCCCTCACCTCCCAGGGAGGCTTCGAGGACGTCAGCTTCTCCGTGAAGAAGGGCGAAATCCTCGGTATCACGGGGCTTCTCGGATCCGGCCGTACCGAAATCGCTCAGGCCCTCTTCGGCCTCCTGCCCATCGACTCCGGACGCGTCTACATCGACGGTGAACACGTCGAGCTGGGCTCCATCGGACAGGCCATCAAGGCCCACATCGGATACGTCCCCGAAGACCGACTGACCGAGGGCCTCTTCCTCGACAAGTCGATCGCCGACAACGTCATCGCCGCGTCCATCGACCACCACACCTCGAAACTCAACACGCTGCGCAAAGACAAGATCCGCCAAACAATCGCCCACTACTTCGAGTCGCTGCGCATCAAAGCCCCCGACGTCCTCGCCCCCGTGCGATCCCTCTCCGGCGGCAACGCCCAGCGAGTCGTCCTCGCGAAGTGGCTTGCGCGCAACCCCAAGGTCCTCATCCTCAACGGCCCCACGGTCGGCGTGGACGTCGGCTCCAAAGCAGAGATCCTCGACATCCTGCGCGAACAAGCGGAGGCCGGCATGGCCATTGTCATCATCTCCGACGACGCGCCGGAACTCGTCTCCTGCTGCCATCGAGTGCTCATCACCAAGGGCGGCCACATCGCCGCCGAACTGGCCGGCGAGGACGTCGATGCTCGAACGATTAGAAAGATGGTCGTGTCATGAACATGAATACCGTCGCACGGCGCATCCTGCGCTGGATCTGGGGCCCCAACCGTGAAGGAATCGTCCTGTCCGTCCTGGTCCTCCTGACCATCATCATGTCCGCGATCAGCCCCGCGTTCTTCACGGTCTCGACGCTCTTCTCCCTCCTGCGTTCCTCCATCGTCCCAATGATCTACGCCCTCGGCGTCCTCCTCGTCATCATCTCCGGCGGCATCGACGTCTCCTTCGCGGCCATCGCCTCGTTCGCCTCCTACGCCACGATCGTGTTCCAGCTGAGCCGAGGAATCAACATCGGCCTCGTCGGATCCTTCGCGATGGCGCTGGCCATCGGAGCGCTCCTCGGCCTGCTCAACGGCTACCTGATCTCCAGGTTCAAGCTCCCGACCCTCATCGTCACGCTCGGCACCCAGGGAATCTTCCAAGGCTTCCTCCTGGCCTACATCGGCTCGAAGTACATCGCCCAGCTGCCCGAGGGCATGGCATCGGCCTCGACCGCGAACCTGGTCTCCGTCGAAACATCGACGGGCGTCGCGCTACTGCACTCCATGATCATCCCGGCCATCATCCTCGCGATCATCATCGCTCTGGTGCTCAGCCGGACCATGTTCGGACGCGCAATCTACGCGATCGGCGGCGACACCGAATCCGCCCACCGAGCCGGCATCAACGTCAAACGCACCCAAATCTGGGTGTACGTCATCGCTGGAACCCTCGCCGCAACCGCCGGCATGGTCTACATGATCCTCGGCAGGTCCGCCAACCCCCAGGAACTCGTCGGCCACGAGCTCGACATCATCGCCGCCGTCGTCCTCGGAGGCGCGTCGATCTTCGGCGGACGCGGGTCGGTGCGCGGAACGATCCTCGGTGTGCTGCTCGTCCAGCTCATCAACAACTCGCTAATCCTCATCGGCGTCCCCAGCGCCTGGCAGCGCGCCGCCGTCGGCCTGCTCCTCGTCGCCGGTGTCGGCATCCAAGCGCTCGCCGCCAAGCGCAGCACGCGAACGCTGCGCGCCAAAAGCGCCCAGGCCGACCACAGCAACGCCGTCCCCCAAGCCGTCGAAGGATGAGTCCCATGAACAACACACTCCGCGACACAAACTCCCGGATTGATCGCTTCAGCGCCTCGCTCCTTTCCCGGCTGCGCCGCGACCGGTCGATCGCCCGCATGGTCCTCATCCTCCTCGTGGCCATCGGAGTCTTTTCGATCCTCTCCCCGAGCGTGTTCCTCACGGGCCTCAACCTGCAGAACATGCTGCTCGCCGTCGCAGAAATTGGCATTCTCTCCATCGCCATGATGATCTCGATGGTCACCGGCGGCATCGACCTGTCGCTCGTCGCCATCGCGAACCTCTGCGCGATCACCGTGTCGACCCTGTACACCTCGAGTGCGCTGGGCGGATCCGAACAGTGGGGCCCCGTCATCATCCTCATCGGGCTGGGGGTCGGACTCCTGTGCGGCCTCGTCAACGGTGTCCTCATCGCCTACGTCGGCGTCACCCCAATCCTCGCCACGCTCGGCACCATGCAGATCTTCAACGGCCTCGCAGTCGTGTGGACGGGTGGCAAAACCCTCTACGGATCCCCCGAGGCGCTGACAGCGTTCGGCAAGACCGCAGTCGCAGGAGTTCCCCTCCTCTTCATCGTCTTCGGACTCGTCGCCCTCCTCGTCGGATTCATCCTCAACCGCTCCCCGCTGGGACTGTCCCTCTCCCTCGAAGGATCCAATGGGACGGCCGCCCGATTCTCCGGAATTCGTTCCTCCCGAATCCTGCTGAGCTCCTACCTGCTCACCGGATTCCTCGGCTCCCTCACGGGCATCGTGTTCATCGCACGAAACCCCACGGCCTCGGCGGACTACGGTGCCTCCTACGTGCTGCTCGTCATCGTCATCGCCGTCCTCGGTGGGACCAACCCGAACGGCGGTTTCGCCACCGTCGGCGGCGTATTCCTGGCAGCCCTCACCCTCCAGGTCGTCCAAAGCGGCTTCACTTCCATGCGCCTGTCCGCCTTCCAGTACGCGATCGCCCAGGGCGTCATCCTCATCGGCGTCCTCGTCCTCGATTGCGTCGACTGGAAAGACGTTCGAACACGCCTGACGTCTATGTTCAGGCGCCCACAACCAGCAGCCGCCCTCAATAGCGGCGCAACAGAAAGGAAATGATCATGAAGAAGATCATTAACAACCCCGACCAGTTCGTCGATGAGATGGTTGAGGGCATTCTCCTGGCACACCCCGATCAGGTACGCACCCCTGGAGACGACAGGCGCGTCCTCGTCCGCGCTGACAGCCCCGCACCCGGCCGGGTCGGTATCGTCACCGGCGGCGGCTCCGGTCACCTCCCCCTCTTCAAGGGCTACGTCGGCAAGGGGCTGTGCTCCGGCGTCGCCATCGGTAACGTGTTCTCCTCCCCGTCGGTCCAGCAGTGCGCCGATGCCGCCAAGGCCGTCGACGGCGGAGCGGGCGTGCTCTTCCTCTACGGCAACTACGGCGGCGATGTCTTCAACTTCGACCTGGCCGTCGACCTCCTCGAACTCGACGGCATCGAGACGCGCACCGTCCTCGGCTGCGACGACGTGGCCTCCCAGCCCAAGGAACGCGCGAAGGACCGCCGCGGCGTCGCCGGCATCTTCTTCGCCTACAAGGCCGCGGGCGCTGCCGCCGAGCGCGGTGACAGCCTCGACGAGGTAGCCGCTGTCGCGCAGAAGGTCGTTGACAACACGGCCACGATGGGTGTCGGCCTGTCCCCGACGATCCTCCCGACCACGGGCGCCGCATCCTTCGACCTGCCCGAAGGGGAAATGGAAATCGGCATCGGCATCCACGGTGAACCCGGCATCCACCGCGGCCCCCTTGGAACCGCCGACGAGATCGCGGACCAGATCCTCGACTCCGTCATCCCCGACCTGGGCCTGGGTGAAGGTGACCGTGTCGCCGTCCTCGTCAACGGCCTCGGCGCCACGCCCCTCGAAGAGCTCTACCTGCTCTACCGCCGCACCCACCAGAGGCTCGTGGACCTCGGAGTCGTCATCGAACGCCGCTACATCGGCGAATACGCGACGTCCCTCGAAATGGCCGGTGCCTCGATCTCGCTGCTCAAGGTCGACGACGAGCTCCTCGAGCTCCTCGACGCCCCCGCCCAGTCTCCGTTCTTCAGGGAGGCATGACAATGCGTTCACCCGAACTCATCCAGCGCATTCAGGATTCGATGACGCTGCTCATCGAATCCTCGGATGAACTGCGTGACCTTGACCAGGTCCTTGGCGACGGCGACCTCGGCATCACGATTTCCGCGGGTGCCCGCGCGGTTATCGAGGCGCTCAAGGAAATGCCGACCGAGCCTGAACCTGCCCCCTCCGATGTCGCGCGCGCCTGCGCGAAGGCGTTCGCCAACGCCAACCCGTCAACGATGGCGGCGCTGGTCGCCGGCGGCCTCCTCGCCGGGTCCAAAGTGTGGGTCGGCTGCGAGGACGTCACGGCCGTCGAAGCCGAGGCCTTCATCCGCGCTGCGGCAAGCTCCATCTCGCACCGCGGCAAGAGCCAGGTGGGTGACAAGACCATCCTCGACGCGATGGTCCCCGCCGTCGATTCTCTCGCCCGAAGCATCGAGGCCAACCCAGCGGTCGCTCAGGACAGCGCGCTCGCGGCCGCGGCCCTTGATAGCGCCATCGCGGACGCCGCCGAGGCCGTCGTCGCCACCCGCGATCTCCAGTCGCAGCGCGGCCGCGCCTCCTGGCTGCAGGACCGGTCGATCGGCCTCCAGGACCCCGGTGCCACCGCGTTCCTGCGGGCCCTCGAGGCCTGGCGCGACGCATCCACGGGCGAGCGCGGCCCACGCGCAGCGGTTGTGGAGAATCTCTGAGGCTGTGTTTTAGCGAGGGGGGTGGGGTTTCCGGTTGGGAGCCCCACCCCTTCACTGTGAATATCGGCGTTGATGAGAGCGGTGTTGGTATACGCAGCCCCCGTCTGTCTCATCTGGTTGTTAACCGGGTACGCTCTACTCCCTCGGCTTTGCCGTCGATTCGCGGATGGTGAGGACAGGGCTGAAGGTCTGGTGCTGCGCGGGCGCATCGGAGCCGGACAAAAGGAGTTCTGCGGCTGCCGCTCCTAGTTCGTCCATGGGCTGGCGGATCGTCGTGAGCGGAACGGGCATCTGTGCGGCCAGGGGAATGTCGTCGAAGCCGATGACGGATACGTCGTCGGGAATGGAAATTCCTGCGACGCGCAGCGCGGACATGACGCCCACGGCCAGCAGATCGTTCGCGCAGAAGACCGCGGTGGGGTTCGTTTCGTCGGAGGTAGCGCGGGCCTTGGCGATGGTGTCTTCGGCGGCCGCATACCCTGCCTGGGCGGTGTACGCCTGTGCGTTGTACACGGTCAACTGGATGCTGTCCGACCCCGTGAGACGCTGCCAGTGCTCGATCGCGTCCCGCACGCCCGCGAGGCGCCGCACGGATTGGCGCATGTCGGCGGGGCCGTTGAGGAAACAGATCCGCTCATGCCC
>ERZ773001.375-NODE-375-length-18445-cov-88.556_pt1 | contig 18445 bp, 13 predicted proteins | sample MGYA00511673_ERZ773001 | MGnify/ENA primary metagenome ERZ773001 (study PRJEB29015, sample SAMEA2738091) | human oral metagenome | biome: human oral; feature: human-associated habitat; material: saliva | place: China | collected 2162 ... | reverse complement strand
TACGCACCCGTCATAGCTCGAATACCCTTGCTACCTTCCGGTCCTGGGGGAGTTTTCCAAGATAACGCCACGTAAGAGGCAAGAACCAGTGTACCGGATTTTTGGGTTCTTGGGAATTCGGCACCTCCGCGGTATTTCTGTGGGCGTACATGCCGCCCGGGTGAGCGTCCATAGTAGATGTCACGGTGGCGGTGTTGTGCTGGAGGGCTGTAGCCGCGTGTTCGCCGGTGACTGTCGGCCACTCGGGCCGGGGGTAAAGCGTCTAAAATAGTAGGGATTGTCCTATCCGCACCCCGAGTTGAAGAGGTTGCCGTGAGCACTGCCCTTTATCGTCGTTATCGCCCCGAGACCTTTGCTGAGGTTATCGGGCAGGAGCACGTGACCGAACCTCTTATGGTCGCTCTGGAGAAGAACCGTGTGAATCACGCGTACCTGTTTTCGGGTCCGCGTGGTTGCGGTAAGACCACGTCGGCGCGCATTTTGGCGCGTTGCTTGAACTGTGCGCAGGGTCCGACTCCTACTCCGTGTGGTGTGTGCGATTCGTGCCGTGAGCTGTCGCGTGATGGTGGCGGTTCCCTAGACGTGATTGAGATGGACGCGGCGAGCCACGGCGGTGTGGATCATGCCCGTGACTTGCGTGAGCGCGCTACTTTGGCGCCGGTGCGTGACCGTTACAAGATCTTCATTATTGATGAGGCACATATGGTGACCCGTGAGGGTTTCAATGCGCTGCTGAAGATTGTGGAGGAGCCGCCGGAGCACGTGAAGTTTATCTTCGCGACGACTGAGCCGAATAAGGTGCTGGGTACGATTCGTTCGCGTACTCACCATTACCCGTTCCGTTTGGTTCCGCCGGAGGTTCTTCTGCCGTTCCTGCAGGGTCTGTGTGATCAGGAGCAGGTGGCCGTGGAGCCGGGTGTGCTGCAGCTGGTGATTCGTGCTGGTGGCGGTTCGGTGCGTGATTCGCTGTCGATTCTTGATCAGCTGATGGCTGGTGCGTCTTCGCAAAACGGTATTGAGTATGACCGTGCGGTGGCGTTGCTGGGTTATACCCACGCGCAGCTTCTGGATGAGGTTATTGAGGCGTTGGGTGCGAAGGATGCGCCGACTCTCTTTGGCGCGGTGTCTCGTGTAGTGGCGACCGGTCAGGATCCTCGCCGTTTTGTGGAGGATCTGCTGGAGCGTCTGCGTGATTTGATTGTGGTGAAGGCTGTTCCGCAGGCTGCCGGTCAGATTTTGCAGGGTGTTCCGCAGGATCAGTTGGAGCGTTTGGCTCAGCAGGCTCAGGCCCTGGGTGAGCGTGAGCTGACGGTTGCTGCGGGTACGGCGAATGAGACTTTGAATGGTATGACGGGTGCGGCGAATCCGCAGCTTCAGTTGGAGTTGCTGTGTGCTCGTCTGCTTCTGCCTGCGGTGGAGGGTTCTGTCGGTAGCGCTGAGGTTGCGGCGTTGGCTTCTCGTCTGCAGGTTTTGGAGCGTCGCGTGGCTTCTGGTACTGCTGGTTCCTCGGGTTCCGCTGGTTCTGCCCCGGCGCAGGGCGGCATGTCTGCGGCTCGTGCGGCGGGTATGGCGGCGGCTGGCCTGATGCCTAAGACCCAGGCACCTAAGACTCCGGTTACTGAAGCTCAGGTACCTAGTGCACAGGCTCCTAGCGCCCCGGTTCAGGAGGCAGCTCAGCCCGCGCAGCAGGTAGCCCCTCAGCGGGGCGGCTCTCAGCAGGCTAGCGCGGGTGCTCCCCCGCTGGCAGGTGCGCCCCTTAGTGCTGCACCTCTGGCACCGACCGCGCAGGAGTCCGCACCTGCGGCTGGTGCTCCCCTAGCGGGTAACGCCCCGGCGACACCGGATACCCCCGCTTCTTCTGTAGCTGATGCCGCTGCGGCGGGTACCCCCTCCGCGCCTTTGAAGCTTAACCCGAACGACCCGCTGGCGGCGGTTCAGGGTAATTGGCGTGCCATCCTTAACCGAATGAGCGTTCCGGGTGCGGCGGAGCAGCTGATGAAGGTGCGTCCCGCCCGCATGGACGGCGCAACCCTGTACGTGAGCGCCGACATTGCGACCCTACGCGCGGTCAAGGACTTTGTGCCCGAGCTGACCGCTCGCGTGAGTGAGTTCCTGCGCCGTCAGGTGACTATTCACGCTCAGGTGGCGAAGCCCGGTGAGCAGGTCAAGCCCACAGCTCAGCCTGCCCCTGCAGCTCAGCCTACCCCCACAGTGCAGTCTGCAACTCCGGCGGCTGTTGCCCCGCAGGCGGCTCAGCCGCCCGTTCAGCAGACTCCCCCGCAGCCCGCTCAGCCGGCGCCGCTGGCTGATGGTCCGCGCGGCGGTGAGGATGCGTGGCGTCGCCACGGTCAGCCGCTGACCGGCGCAAACACCCCCGAGTCCACGAGCGTGGATGCACCCCTGGGTGCGTGGGAGGTTGCCCCGATTCCGCAGAGTGCCCCCGAGGAGGCACCTCAGCAGGTTGCCCCGGCTGTACCGGCTGCGCCGCAGGCACCGGCTGGTCCGCTTGCGTCTGAGCCCCCGGTAGCTCAGCAGGTTTCGGCAGGTCAGCAGGTTCCGGTCGCTCCGGCGGGCGGTTTTGGTGAGCGTGATTCCTTTGCGGCATCCGGTAGTGGAGTTCCGCAGCAGGAGAGCATCCCGGAACTCCAGCATGCCCCAAATCCCCAGCAGGCGCAGGAGCCTCCGTTCTCGCAGGAGCCCCCTCACGTGGAGGAACCTCCCTATGAGGAGGAGCCCCCTTTTGAGGATGAGCCTCCCTACGCTGAACCGGTTGAGGCACCCGCAATGCCCGCAGCACCCGCAATGCCTGCTGAACCTGTAGCACCGGCTGGCCCGCTCGCTACTCCGGTCGCTCCGGCAGGCCCCCTGGCGGCGGGTCCGTTGGCAGAGGCACCGCAGGCGGCTGCGGCTGATAACGCTCCGGCAAGCGATGAGAAGCCCGCAGCGCAGGCTTCTAACGCACCTGCCACACCGGTTCCTAGCGCACCGACTCCTAGTGCACCGGCGGCACCGGCTCGCCAGGCACGCGCCGCATCCGATGAAGACTACGTCTCTGAGGACGATGAGAAGGTCGAAAACAGCACCTTCATCGGTCTGCGCGCTATCGAAAAAATTATTGGTGGCACCGTCATCGACGAACGCCCCCTGCACCAGCCCTAACCCGGGGTCGTAGGTGCCGCGCCCGCCATCACACCCGATGGCGGGCGCACTCATTCCAGCCGCATACTCGCTACGCGAAACGCCCCTAAACTGTCAGGGGTTGGGTGCATACTCATAACGTCGCCCAAACAACACACCAGCACAACACACACCGCATTTGTAAGGAGAAGCCATGTACGAGGGAGCAGTTCAAAACCTCATTGACGAGCTCGGCCGCCTGCCGGGTGTGGGCCCCAAGTCGGCTCAGCGCATCGCTTTTCACATCCTGAATGCGGATGCTGCCGATATGGCGCGCCTAGCCAACGCCATTTCTACGGTGAAGACCAGCGTGAGCTTCTGCGAGGAGTGCGGTAACGTCTCCGAGACGAAGCTGTGCACCATCTGTCGTGATGAGCGCCGCGACCCGTCCGTGCTGTGTGTGGTCGAAGAGTCGAAGGACGTGGTGGCGATTGAGCGCACCCGTTCCTTTACCGGCCGCTACCATGTGCTCGGCGGCGCTATTAACCCGCTGGCTGGTGTGGGCCCGGAGCAGCTGCGTATTCGTGAGCTGGTGTCCCGCCTGGCGGATGAGCGCATCCAGGAGATTATTCTGGCGATGGACCCGAACCTTGAGGGTGAGGCGACCGCAACCTATCTCTCGCGCATGCTCGTGCCGCTGGGTGTGCGTCTGTCGCGTCTGGCGTCGGGTCTTCCGGTCGGTGGCGATCTGGAGTATGCGGACGAGATTACCCTGGGCCGCGCGTTGGAGGGCCGCCGCGTCATTAGCGAGGGCACGGCGGTGGCTCATACTGCCGCCGAGGATTTTGAGCGCGTGAACCGCGAGGAGGAGCAGGAGCGTGAGCAGGCGGCTCAGGTTCAGGCTCAGGAGGCGAAGCAGAGTCGTCGCCGCTGGAATTCGAGCATGTTTGATGACCTGGATTCTGAGGATTCTGCCGGTTCCCGCGCGGATGTGCCCGCCGCTGAGGGTGTGCAGGGTACGGTGGATGAGCAGCTGATGGAGCAGGTTCTGCGGGAGGCTGAGGGATCCGGTGAGGAGGTATCACCCGCCGATTCTGCTGAGGCTAAAACCACTGCAGAACCCACCCCTGACCTGGGCGAAGACTCCGGCAAGGGCGCCCCAGTTGAGGATGCCCTGGCGAGCGCCACCTCCGAACCGGCTGAAGCGTCCGTAGCCGAGCAGGCGGAAGATGCGCCGGAGGTGTTCCGCACCCCCGACTATGAGGAGAAGATCCGCTCGATTCAGAACGCCCCGTTGCGCACTCCGAAGCCGGATGTTCCGCCACTGCCGGGTGTCACGTACGTGAACCCGTGGACCTAAAACTTGCCTCCGCGGGCGTGCTGTACTCGCCTCCGCGCCCCGCATCACCGCCCTGTAACACTACGTAATATTTCACGGGGCAATACACACGGGCACCCAGTTAGCCGCTTGTGCTGAACGCCGTCTACTATAAATGAGGAGCCGGCGTCTGCCGGCAGCACACAAGTAACTGACCTGGAGATATCAATGAGCCTGATCGTCCAAAAGTTCGGCGGTTCCTCCGTAGCGGATGCGGAGGGCGTCAAGCGCGTTGCCCGCCGCGTCGTGGACACTCAGAAGGCAGGTAACGATGTGGTCGTCGTGGTGTCCGCTATGGGTGACACCACCGATGAGCTGCTCGACCTTGCCGCAGAGGTCACCAGCAATGTCACTCCTTCCCGTGAGCTGGACATGCTGCTGACTGCCGGTGAACGCATTTCGACTGCCATCCTGTCGATGGCTATTAACGACCTGGGTGCTAAGGCCCAGTCTTTCACTGGTTCTCAGGCTGGCATGATTACCGACGGCGTGCACGGTTCTGCGCGTCTGGTGGAGGTCAACCCGGAGCGTATCCGTGAGTCGATTGAGGCTGGCAACATTGCGATTGTTGCTGGTTTCCAGGGTATGAACCGTCAGAGCGGCGATATTACGACTCTGGGCCGCGGCGGTTCTGATACGACTGCTGTTGCTCTGGCTGCTGCTCTGAACGCTGATGTGTGCGAGATTTACTCGGATGTTGACGGCGTGTTCACTGCCGACCCGCGCATCGTGCCGACCGCGCATAAGCTGGACACCATCACCAGTGAAGAGATGCTGGAGATGGCGGCTAACGGTGCGAAGATTCTGCACCTGCGCAGTGTTGAGTATGCTCGTCGTTTTAATTTGAAGCTTCACGTGCGTTCTTCGTTCTCTAACCTTGAAGGCACTGTTGTGGTTCCGGAGGAGTCCGCGGAACTGACCCCCACCCATCTGAAGGAGATTCCCTTGGAGCAGCCCCTGATTTCTGGTGTCGCGCACGATCGCACCCGCGCAAAGATTACTGTTGTTGGTGTTCCGGATGTTCCCGGTTCGGCAGCTAAGGTGTTCGGCCTGATTAATGAGGCGAAGGTTAACCTGGACATGATTGTTCAGAACGTGCCGACTGACCGCCCCGGTGTGACCGATATTTCCTTCACCCTGGATCAGGATCAGGGCCCCACCGCGCTGGAGGCGCTGGAGGCTGCTAAGGCTGAGCTGGGCTTTGAAGAGGTCATTTACAACGAGTCGGTTGGTAAGCTGTCGCTGGTTGGCGCGGGCATGAAGACTAACACGGGTGTTTCGTTCACTTTCTTTGAGGCCCTGTCTAACGCTGGCGTGAACATTGACATGATTTCGACTTCTGAGATCCGTATTTCGGTGATTACTGAGCTGAGCAAGCTGGATGAGGCTGTTCGCGCGGTGCACACTGCGTTCGGTCTGGACGCTGAGGGCGAGGCTACTGTTTACGGTGGTACTGGCCGCTAGGGTTTAGCTCGTTTGTGGGCTGTACGCTTCGGGAGGGGCGGTGCTGGGTTTTCTCGGCACCGCCCCTCCCCTTTGTCTGCCTATAGGTGAAATAGCTGAAACACTTTACAGTTATTTCAGATACAAGGTAGAGTTATAGCTACTGGACTACATTTTGCGAGGTTCTAACTTACTTGAGTTAAGCACCAAATGCAATCCAGTAATACAAGGAAGGAACAAAGATGCCCAACACCCAACTCCTGCAGGAAGAAACCCTTAATCAAGCCCAAACCGAAGCAAAAAAGCTACTTGGGGACTCAAACGAAACTGCCGTTACTCTGACCGTTTCAGGGAATGAAAGCCAGGAAATCGGTGATGCGCTTAGCCAAGTTATTCAACAGGTTTTGCATGCTTTAGCACAGGGTCAGCGCATCGAGATTCAGACCAGCCCACAGTACTTGACCACTACTATGGCAGCTCGTCGCATTGGCATCTCACGCCCGACCCTTATGAAGGCTATTCGTTCCGGCGAGCTCCCCGCGTTCAAAGTAGGAAGCCATTTCCGCATCCGCACCGGGGACGCAGAAGTTTTCCGCAAGACCCTTTTGGAGAAGACCATCGCTCAAAAGGAACAAGCTCTCAAAGATCTTTGGAAATTTGAGGAAGAGAACAATCTCAACGACATTATCGGAGGACCTGCGTGGTAAAAGAGAGTACATTATCAGATGCTGAATCTGTCCTACTGGATACGAACATTCTGATGTCTAAGACTCTTCGCGATTGGATTCTCCTTTTGACAAAGGAGAGTGACTACAGATTTTTCGCTCCATACGTATCCACCGGAATCATGGATGAGTTTGGATACCACACACGCCGAAAGGACCCGATGATTCATGATGCAAAAATTGAGAAATGGAAACAACAAATCCTGACATCCTGCAAGTCCCTAATCGCAGGTTTCCCTGTTGAACCAGTTGCTGGCTTTCCCGATATAAACGATCTTCATGTGCATGCTGCTGCCCAACACGGCGGCATGCACGCATTAGTCACCGATGACCGCAAACTGCTCGATTATGCTTCCACGGAAGAAGCTCAGAATATTCAAAATTATGAGACGCTCAACGCGGACGATTTTCTGATGCAGCTCACCGAATATGCTCATCCCTCCTTATTTGCGGAGGTCTATCTTTTCCAGGAATCTTATGCTCACTCTAAGGGATTCACGGAGACTGATATTCCTCGCGCACTTGAACGAGCAGGAGCGGGTCAATTTGCCCGCTATCTTCGGACTGCAGTGATTAATAGCCCACAGTTTGTCGATTTTGAACGTGAGTTTAAAGCCCGGTCTTCTAGTAGCTAGGTAGACATTGCTACATGCACTACCTTGTCACAGCATCGTTTAGGCTAGAAGCATGAGTAGTGTTGTATTTTCCCAGGTGATGGATGCCCGCGAATGGCGTGCCGCCCAGGCAGCGCATGAGGCGCGTGCCGGCCGCTACGCCGACCCGTTTGCGCAGCGTCGCGCCCGCCACGAAGTGCACCCCGTGGAGGACTTCCTCTTCACCTACTACACGCTCAAGCCCGGCCAGTTTAAGCGCTGGCACCCCGGCGCCGGCATCATCCTGCTGGATGCGCCCGAGCGCGCCTCCTGGCGTTTTTACCGGCCCGCAACCGAGCAGGAACTCCTTGACGCTGGCTGCACCCCCGAGGTTGCGCGCGCCCAGGCGGATGCCGCCTCCGCCGTCACCGTGGACGTCACCGATTTTGTGGAGCGCCGCGCTACCGCCCTCGCCTTTACCCACGAGATTCTGCGCAACACCGCCGCGAAGAAGGGTCAGTTCGGTTGCTTCGGCATGCACGAGTGGGCGATGGCGTACAAGTCTGTGGAGAACAATATCCGCCACGACTACCTGCAGCTGCGCCTGGGTGCGGAGGGTACGGACCGTGTGGTGGAGGAGCACCGCATCCGCTGCTCGCATTTTGATGCGTTCCGTTTCTTCATGCCGCAGGCGGCACCGATGAACGAGCTGCAGCCGACCCGCGAGTCCCAGCGTGTCCTGGAGCAGCCGGCGTGCCTGCACGCGAATATGGACGTGTACAAGTGGGCGTATAAGCTGTTGCCGCTGGTTGATTCGACCCTGGTCATGGATTGTTTCGACCTGGCGTGGGATGCGCGCGAACTGGATATGCGCGCGGCCCCCTACGATATTCGTGACTGGGGGTATGAGCCGATTCCGGTGGAGACGACCGAGGGTAAGGCTGAGTACGTGCGGATTCAGCGTGAGCTGTCGGAGCGTTCGATTGAGCTGCGTGAGCGTCTGCTGCGGGTGTGCGAGCGCTATCTTCCACCCCTCGAGGCGTAAAAGACGTGATTCGAGCCTCTTAGGGTATCCACCAACCGAACACATACCCCCGTTACGGTCGTTAGTACGGTAAGATGAGATACGGCTCATACAGAACCCACGCACCCAAGGAGTGCCCACACATGGCCCGTATTGTTGTTGATGTTATGCTCAAGCCCGAAATTCTTGACCCGCAGGGTAAGGCTATTTCTCACGAGCTGCCCCGTATCGGCGTTGATTCTTTCGTTGATGTTCGCCAGGGTAAGCGCTTCGAGCTGACCGTCGAGGGTGAGGCAACCGAGGAGCACCTCGCAGCTGCCCGCAAGGCTGCTGAAGAGCTGCTCTCGAACCCCGTCATCGAAGATGTTGTGAACGTTTCGGTTCTGGAGGACTAATACCTATGGCAGAGTCCCTCGCACCTACTGAAGTCCCCCTGGTTGGCGACTTTTCTACTTACTCCCCGAACCCCGCTTTCGCTGATGCACGCGTTGGCGTGGTGACTTTCCCCGGCACCCTGGATGACCGTGACGCTGCGCGTGCTGTCCGTCTGGCTGGCGGTACCGTCGTTGAGCTGTGGCACGACGACGCTGATTTGAAGAACGTTGATGCCGTCATTATTCCTGGCGGTTTCTCCTACGGTGACTACCTGCGTGCTGGCGCTATTGCGGCGAAGGCTCCCGTGATGCGTTCGGTGATTGATGCCGCTAACGCTGCTGGTACCTCCGGTTCCGCTCCCCTGCCTGTTCTGGGTATTTGCAATGGTTTCCAGATTCTGACTGAGTCTCACCTGCTGCCCGGTTCGATGATTAAGAACGATCACCGCAAGTTCATTTGCCGTGACCAGGTTCTGCGCATTGAGAATAACTCCACCTCCTGGACGAGCAACTATGCTGCTGGCCAGGAGATTGTTGTCCCGCTGAAGAACCAGGACGGTCAGTATGTTGCTGACCAGAAGACTCTGGAGGCGCTGGAGGCTGAGGGCCGCGTGGTGTTCCGCTACGTTGGTTTCAACCCGAACGGTTCCCGTAACGACATTGCTGGTATCAGCAATGAGCGCGGTAACGTGGTCGGTCTGATGCCGCACCCGGAGCACGCTGTGGAGCCTGGCTTCGGTCCTTCCTCTTCTGGTTTTGGTGAGGTTTCTCTGCGCGGTGGCGCCGATGGTCTCGGCGTGTTCACCTCCGTTCTTGCCAACCTGATTAACGCCCGCTAACGCACGACAAGGATTCTAAGAAGTTATGAGCGAAAAGCAGTTTAACCTCGACACCGTCGAGCACGCGGCGGCAACCCCGGACACCGAACTCCCCTGGGCTGAGCTGGGCCTGAAGGAGAACGAGTTCGAGGATATTAAGGAGATTCTTGGTCGCCGTCCTACCGCGGCTGAGCTGGCAATGTACTCGGTCATGTGGTCCGAGCACTGCTCCTACAAGTCTTCTAAGGTTCATCTGAAGCAGTTCGGTGCGAAGGTCACCGATGAGATGAAGAAGGACCTGATGGTCGGTATCGGTGAGAACGCCGGTGTGACCGATATTGGTGACGGCTGGGCTGTTACCTTCAAGATTGAGTCCCACAACCACCCCTCGTACGTGGAGCCCTACCAGGGTGCTGCGACCGGTGTGGGCGGTATTGTGCGTGACATTATTTCCATGGGTGCACGCCCGATTGCTGTGATGGATCCGCTGCGTTTCGGCGCGATTGATCACCCGGACACCGCCCGCGTTATTGGCGGCGTGGTTGCCGGTATTGGTGGTTACGGCAACTCCCTGGGCCTGCCGAACATCGGCGGCGAGGTTGAGTTCGATTCCTGCTACCAGGCTAACCCGCTGGTCAACGCACTGGCTGTGGGCATTATGCGTCACGAGGACATCCGCCTGGCGAACGCATCGGGTGTGGGCAACAAGGTTGTTCTGTTCGGTGCACGCACCGGTGGCGACGGCATCGGCGGTGCGTCGGTGCTGGCGTCCGAGTCTTTCGATGACACCAAGCCCTCGAAGCGTCCTGCCGTTCAGGTGGGCGACCCCTTCGCTGAGAAGGTTCTGATTGAGTGCTGCCTGGAGCTGTTCAAGGGCTCCGTGGTGGAGGGTATTCAGGACCTGGGTGCTGCGGGTATTTCCTGCGCAACCAGCGAGCTGGCTTCTAACGGTGAGGGCGGCATGCACGTGGACCTGACCAAGGTTCTGCTGCGTGACCCCACCCTGACCCCGGGCGAGATTCTGATGTCTGAGTCTCAGGAACGCATGATGGCTGTTGTCTCCCCCGAGAACGTGGAGCGCTTTGAAGCGATCATGAACAAGTGGGGCGTGGAGTACTCCTTCCTCGGTGAGGTCACCAACTCTGGCCGCCTGGTCATCGAGTGGGACGGCGAGGTCATCGTGGATGTTGACCCCCGCACCGTTGCACACGACGGCCCGACCTACGAGCGTCCTTACGCCCGCCCCGAGTGGCAGGATGACGTTCAGGCTAACCACTTCACCGGTTCGGCTGCTGACGATTCCCGCCCGCGCGGTGAGGAGCTGGGCGAGGCAATCAAGGCGTTCATGGCGTCCCCGAACATGTGCTCCAAGTCCTGGATCACCAACCAGTACGACCGCTACGTTCAGGGCAACACCGCCCTGTCCATGCCGGATGACGGCGGCGTGGTGCGCGTGGATGAGAACACCAACCTCGGTGTTGCTCTGGCGACCGACGCCTCCCCGCGTTTCACCTACCTGGATCCGTACGAGGGTGCTCGCGCGTCCTTGGCTGAGGCGTACCGCAACGTTGCGACCGTTGGTGCACGCCCCGTGGCTGTGTCTGACTGCCTGAACTTCGGCTCTCCCGAAGATCCGGACGTCATGTGGCAGTTCGCTGAGGCTGTTCGCGGCCTGGCTGATGGCTGCATGGAGCTGGGTGTTCCGGTGACCGGCGGTAACGTGTCCCTGTACAACCAGACCGGTGGCAAGGCTATTAACCCGACCCCCGTGGTGGCGATGATGGGCGTGATGGATGACGTCACCCGCCGTACCCCTTCGGGTTGGGCCCCTGAGCATGACGGTCAGGCTATCTACCTGCTGGGTACCACTCGCGATGAGCTGGACGGCTCCGAGTGGGCTCGCTTCAAGGGTCACCTGGGCGGTCAGCCGCCGAAGGTTGATCTGGCTCTGGAGCGTCAGCTGGGTGACATGCTGGTGAACATGTCTCGTGACGGCATGATTGATGCCGCTCATGACGTGTCTGCTGGTGGTCTGGCTGCGGCTCTGTCGGAGGCTTGCCTGCGTTTCAACACCGGTGCCCGCATTGGTTTGGGTGAGGTTGCTGAGCGTGACGGTCTGGACCTGTTCACCCTGCTGTTCTCGGAGTCCCTGGGCCGCGTTGTGGTTTCGGTTCCGCGTTCTGAGGAGGTGCGCTTCAAGGATATGTGCACCGCTCGCCAGTTCCCCTTCGCACGTATTGGTGTGGTGGATGCTGAGTCGAACGCTCTGGACTTCCAGGATGAGGTTTCTATTGACCTGGATGAGCTGCGTGCAGCTCACGAGGGTACCCTCGCTTCTTACTTCGGTGAGGTTGCGAAGGGCTAGTCTTCGACTAGTTTGAGACAAACGCCGAAAGGGGCGGATGCTTGTGAAAGCATCCGCCCCTTTTGTTATGCCCGCAGGCTTGTGCCCGCGAACTTGTACGTTGGGTGTTTAGGCGTTGAGGCGTTTAGGTTTATGCCTCGGCGACCTCGCGGCCCAGCTGCGCGAACAGGGAGGCGTTGATGCGGAAGCCTTCGATGCATTCGTCGATGAGGGCTTCGCGCTGTTCGTCGGTCATGGGTGCATTGTCGAGCAGTTCGCGGTAGCCGTCCTTGAAGACCTTGGGCTTGGGCAGTTCGGTGAAGCGGTACATGCTCAGTGCTTCGGCGGGGATGCCGTAGTGGCGGCTGACCAGCGCTGCGACTGCCTGGCCGCCGGAGAGATCGCCAAGGTAGCGCAGGTAGTGGTGTGCGAGGTAGCGTTCGGGGGAGTTGACGGTAGCGCGGATGCGCTCTACGTATTCTGCGGTTGCGGGCAGGGGCGCGTCGATGTCGCCGTCCTGGCCGAGTGCGCGGATGTCTGCGCGGATGTATTCTGCGCGGTCGAGGCCGGGGTGGGTGAAAGGTTCGGTGATGGGGTTGGGTTCTGCGCGGTAGTGTGCGGAGACTGCTTCGAGTGCTTCGTAGATATGCACGTACTGGTTGATGAGGCGCAGGTATGCCTCGGTGTTGAGGGAACCGCCCATGAGGTCTTCCATGAAGGTGGAGTGTTCGGCGTTGTCGTGGACGTGCTTGGTGCTTTCCTTCAGGCGTGCGGAGAAGCGTTCCTGGGTGGTTTCGGGGGCGGTCACGGTCATTGTGAGTTCCTAAAGTGGGTTGTGGGTGAACAATAAATGTTTTAGTGACATGATGTCACCAAAACCTGATAATGACATATTGTCACCAAAAACCGGTTTTGGCAATAGTTTTCAAAAACTTTTGCTAAGGTATACCTCATGCACAAGTCACCCTAGGCATTAAGTTACACAAACGTAGGCTAATAAGGCTAGACTTGATACGAACACCACAATCACAAAATTCAAGGAGACACCGAATGTCTACCCCCTCTCTCACCAAGCGCACTTGGGCGTTCTTGGCTTCAGCAACCATCGGTCTCAGCGGCGTCGCTGGCGTACCCGCGGCCTTCGCAGCTGAAACCAACTCCCACATCAGCGCCGGTGAGGTAACCGCAGCCTCAGAGCAGAGCCTGCAGGACGTCACCGTCAACTGGGGCCTGAAGAAGTCCTTCCGCTCCTACATCAACGGTCCCTTCTCCCAGGGCTCCCAGAAACTGACCGGCGTCACCACCAACGAAGACGGCTCCTACCACTTCACCGCCGCCGAAGGCACCGTAGCCAACGGCGAATACTCCGTCACCTTCACCGGCTCCTCGATTCACTACACCGCACACCACGGCCTGCTGGAAGTCATCATCTCCGACCTCTCCGTCACCATTAAGGACGGCGTGGGCACCGTGCGCGCCAACGTTCAGTCGCGCCCCTACAACGGCAACACCACCCCGAATGACCTGGTCGAGACCAAGAACATGACCATTGGCACTTTCAACGCCTCCGGTCTGAAGGTTGAGGGTAACACCATCACCCTGCCCAGCGTTGACGAGGAAAATGGCACCCGCGTCAAGCTTTCCGAAGAGGCAACCGGCGCCTTCGCGGGCTTCTACAAGGCAGGTCAGGAGCTGGATGCGCTCAGCTTCTCCGCAACCATCGTGACCAAGGAAGCACCCGCGCCAACTGCAAAGCCGAGCCCTGAGCCCAGCAACGAGCCGACCGCTGAGCCCAGCAACGAGCCCTCCTCCGCGCCGACCAGCGAGGCACCCAAGCCCGCCGACCCGACTTCTGCAGCGCCCAAGCCTGCAGACCCCACTTCTGCTGCGCCGAGCGCAGCACCCACCTCCGCGGCGCCCTCCTCCCCCGCCGCAACCACCGAGCCCAAGCGTGACGAGAAGGTCACCGGCAACGTCGTCGAGTCCGGCACCCTCAGCTGGGATATCCGCGAGTCCTTCCTGAAGTACCTGACCGGCTTCGCGCACGGCTCCGTGAACGTTGAGGGCATGGAGAAGACCGCAGCTGGCGGCTTCAAGTACACTCAGGCATCCGGCGTGTACAACCCCGAGACCAAGACCGGTCAGATCAACTTTGCGGGCACCGCAGAGTTCACCGGCCACAACGGTCAGCTCAAGAGCACCATCAAGAACATGCGCCTGGTCGTCGTCAACGGCAAGGGCACCCTGGTCGCTGACGTGGACGCACTGACCCGCGACGGCAAGTCCGTTTCCAAGACCGGTCTGGCAATCGCTGAGGTGGACCTCTCCGGCGCGAGCGTGAAGGACGGCGTCTTCTCGGCACAGAACGCGGCAGTCACCCTCACCGATGAAGGTTCCACTGTGCTCTTCGCGGGCCAGTACCGCGGTGCCGACAACGCCATGGCACCGCTGAGCTTCTCCGTAAAGCTCAGCGAGCAGACCGCGGAGAACACCGTTGAGGTTCCCCGCATCTCTGAGAACAAGTCCTCCGAGGGCGGTGCCTCCGATAACAAGGGTTCTGAGAACGGCTCTTCGAACTCCAGCAACTCCGGCGCTAACGGCTCCGGTTCTAACGGTTCGGCAGGCACCTCCGGCAGCATTTCCAACGGCGGTTCTTCCTCGAACGGTTCTGTCAGCAACAACCCGGCACAGCCGGTCTGCGTACCCGTCACCCGCACCCGCGAGGTGCAGGAGCAGGGCGCATCCGACGGCACCATTAAGAGCGCAAACCTTGGCTGGGGCGTGCGTGATTCCTTCCGCAACTACGTGCGCGGCGGCATCGCGAACGGTAGCTGGGAGCTGAACGGCACCTCCTACTCTTCGGATGCGTTCAACTGGTCTAACGGCACCGGCACCTTCAAGGGTGGTAAGGGTTCTATCTCCTTCAGCGGTTCGGTTCGCTTCACCGGTCACCACGGCATTTTGGACACCACCATTGCGAACCCGCGCCTTGAGATTAACGGCAATTCCGGCACTCTCTACGCAACCATGAACAGCAATGACCCCTCCGGCAAGGCAACTAACTATGGTGAGGTGGCACTGCTGAAGGTGGATCTTTCGGGTCTGCAGAGCTCCTCTGACGCTGTGAGCGTCAACGGTGCGGCAACCACCCTGACCGCTGAGGGCGCGAAGGCGTTCGCTGGCTTCTACGACGCCGGTAAGGACATGGCTCCGCTGAGCTTCTCCGCGGCGATTAACGGCGCGAAGACCACCACCAAGACCGTGTCCGAGACCGTCTACGAGGGTGAGGGTTGCGACCCGGTCACCGGCAAGCCTCTGGCTTCCACCGGCGCCTCCGGTGTTGAGGGCACCCTGGTTGCAGGCTTCATCGCTGTTGCAGCCGGCGCGGGTACCGTCGTGTACACTCGCCGCCGCAAGAAGGCATAACGGCACCTCACGAGGATGCCCACACTGTCGGCTCGCCTGTGAGACTCAACCATGAGGTTCACCGGTGAGCCGACACGGTCCGTGCGGGGGTGCAGATTTTCACTGCGCCCCCGCTTCAGGTGCCAGGTTTTGCCCCGGCGCCTACTCCAGTTTTTCTAGCTCCCCTTTTTTCTACGAGACTACGATGTTTTCTTCCCTTTCCTCTTCTGCCCTGAACCGCCGCGATGCAATGAAGTATGCGGCATTCTCCATCACTTCCGCGTTCCTGCTGAGCTCATGCGGTGTGGGTACTCAGAACCCGGCCGCTTCTTCAAGCACTTCGCAGGCTGTGGTGGATGAGCAGAGCACCCGCACCGTTTTGGAGAACCTGGCGGATCAGCTGCGTTCTTCTATTGCCCCTGATCAGAAGGCTCTGCGCGGCCCCAACAGCGCCGCGGACACCCCCGAAATTCAGCCGATGGTCGACACCCCCACTCCGGCTTTCCCGGTGACGTTCAAGGATTTCAACGGCACTGAGGTGACCGTTAAGTCCGCTGACCGTGTGCTGGCGCTGGATCTGTACGGCACTCTGGCTCAGCAGATGATTGCGCTGGGTCTGGGCGGTCGCCTGGTCGGTCGTGTCACCTCCTCGACCGAGCAGTCGCTGGCTCATCTGCCGCTGGTGACCCAGAACGGTCACGACCTGAACGCTGAGGCGATTCTGGCGACCTCCCCGGACCTGGTGCTGTGGGATAAGAGCAACGGCCCGATTGAGATTGTGGATCAGCTGCGCGCAGCGGGTGTGACCGTCGTGGTCTTCGATCATGAGCGTCGTATGGATAAGATCATTCCGCAGCTCAAGGCTGTTGCGCAGGCACTGGGTGTTCCGGAGGCGGGCGAACAGGTTGCTGCCCGCGTGCAGAAGGACCTGGATTATGCTCTGCAGGTGCTCAAGGACGTCGCCCCGAAGGGTGCACAGCAGGTGTCGTTCGCGTTCCTGTACGTGCGCGGTACCGCTGGCGTGTTCTTCGTGCTCGGCAAGGGTTCGGGCGCTGACGATTTGATTCAGGCTATTGGCGGCAAGGATGTGGCGTCTGAGCAGAACGCAACGAATATTATTCCGGCGACCAGTGAGGCGCTGGTGAAGCTGAACCCGGACGTCATTCTGACCATGAGCGGCGGCATTAAGTCCACCGGCGGTTTGGATGGTTTCTTGGCTCGCCCGGGTGTGGGTGAGACGACTGCCGGTAAGAATAAGCGCATTATCGATATGGGTGACGGCCAGATTCTGTCCTATGGCCCGAATACTCCGGCGGTGCTTTTGTCGCTGGCTAAGGCTGCGTACTCGACTCCTGCGGGGGGCCAGTAGTGGCTGCCGTGAAAAGTGCGGCGGGTGCGCGGGATTATCGTGCTTCGCGTCGGCGTCGTGCCGGTCTGACGTTTACGTTTTTGGCGGTGGCACTGTGCGTTGTGATGGTGCTGTCTGCGGGTTTGGGTCAGTACTATATCCCGACTGATCAGGTGATTGCTTCTGTGGGCCGCCGCCTGGGTCTTGCGCCGGAGAACCCGGCGATGCAGCTGGCGGATAGCACTCTGTGGAATATCCGTTTCCCGCGTGTGCTGTTGGGCGTGCTGGTGGGTGCCGCTTTGGGTACTTCCGGCGCGGTGATGCAGTCGGTGTTTGGTAACCCGTTGGCTGAGCCGGGCGTGATTGGTGTTTCCTCGGGTGCGGCGGTTGGCGCGTGTTTGTCGATTGTGTTGAACCTGCAGTTCTTCGGTATTTTCACGACTCCTGCATTCGCGTTTGTGGGTGCGTTGGCGGCTACCGCGCTGGTGTATTTCCTGTCGCGATCCTCGGGCCGTGCGAAGGTTCTGTCGATGATTTTGACGGGTATTGCGGTGACTGCGGTGGCCAATGCGATTATTGCGTTCCTCATGTTTATTGCTGATACGACGAGCCGCGATCAGATTGTGTTCTGGCAGATGGGTTCGCTGAACGGCTCCACGTGGAAGGCTGTGGCGAGCGTGTGGCCGGTTATTCTGATTGGCTTGGTGGCGTGTTTTGTGATGGCTTCTTCGCTGGATGTTCTGGCGTTGGGTGAGCGTGCGGCGCAGCATTCGGGCGTGAACGTGGAGCGTCTGCGTGCGGTGTCTATTGCGGCGACGGCTTTGTTGACGGGTGCTGCGGTGGCGTATGCGGGCATTATCGCGTTTATTGGTCTGATTATTCCTCACCTGTTGCGCATGATTTTGGGTCCGTCGAATCGTGTGTTGTTGCCGGCTTCGGCGTTGGGTGGCGCCCTGTTGATTGCGCTGTCTGATTTGGGTGCGCGTACGCTGGTACCTTTTGCTGATTTGCCGATTGGTATTTTTACGGCTTTGGTGGGCGGCCCGACGTTCTTCGTGTTGTTGCGTCGTTCCCTGGGTCAGGGCGGAGGTGCTTCGTGAGTGAGTTGTTGAGCCTGTCCGGTGTGTGTTTTAACGCTGGTGGGCGTCAGATTTTGAATGATGTGTCCCTGTCGGTTTCTGCGGGCGAGGTTGTTTCGCTGATTGGCCCCAATGGTGCCGGTAAGTCGACTCTATTGGGTGTGATTGCTGGTGATATTGCGCCCAGTAACGGTGAGATTCTGCTGGATGGCGCCCCTCTGGGTTCGATTCATGCCCGTCAGATGGCGCGTCACCGTGCGATGCTGCTGCAGAAGTTGAATGTGGCGTTTTCGTATACGGTACACGAGGTGGTTCAGATGGGCCGTACCCCGTGGAAGGGCACGGAACGCGCTGAAGAGGATGACGCCGTGGTTGCTTCGATGATGGAGCGTACGTCGGTGACTCATTTGTCGGATCGCGATATTACGACTCTGTCCGGTGGTGAGAGTGGTCGTGCGCATTTGGCGCGTGTGTTTGCTCAGCAGACTCCGCTGATTCTTTTGGATGAGCCGACTGCGGCGCTGGACATTACGCATCAGGAGCAGACGTTGCGGGTGAGCCGCGAGTTGGCTGCTGAGGGTGCTGCGGTGTTGACGGTGCTTCATGATCTGGATGTGGCGGCTGCGTATTCTGACCGTATGGTGTTGTTGCGTGGTGGCGAGGTGGTTGCTTCGGGCGCCCCTGAGCAGGTGTGTTCGGCGGAGTTGTTGTCTGAGGTGTATCAGCATCCGATTGAGGTGTTGAGGCATCCGGTGACGAATCGTTTGTTGATTCTGCCCGAGCGCTGATTCTGCCGG
>ERZ773001.374-NODE-374-length-18462-cov-127.848_pt1 | contig 18462 bp, 16 predicted proteins | sample MGYA00511673_ERZ773001 | MGnify/ENA primary metagenome ERZ773001 (study PRJEB29015, sample SAMEA2738091) | human oral metagenome | biome: human oral; feature: human-associated habitat; material: saliva | place: China | collected 2162 ... | reverse complement strand
CGACGACGACCGTTCGTAGGGCCGTCGCCACTGTGGAACTCGTCGTCGCCACCCCTGCCTTAGCGAGGACCGACGTCAGCCCCGCGAACAGGGCGGACAAACACGCGGCGATGATCCACACACACCAACTGTAGAGCCTCGTTCGCCGAGGCCAGGGCCGGGCGCGCGTCACGGCGGAACTCAGCCCCGGCCTCGTCAGGTGTGCACGGAGGAAAGCGACCCATTCGCGCTAGAGTGATAGCAGCCAGACATGAGCAGCCAGCGCGTGCCGAGACGTGGAGGACCACAATGCCCGACAAGAAGAACGAGCTCGCTGTGGACGCCGAGCTGCGCGGATACACGAACGAACAGGCCTCCGAGGCGGAGCAGCGCGCGATCGACTTCCTCAAGAAGGTTGTTCGGATTCCGGGAGTGCGCATCGACCGTGACAGGTACCTGCGTGAAGCGCTCGACAAAGTCAAGGCGACGAACGACGTGATCGAGCGTGCCGTCGCATCGAACCCCGCGGCCGCGGGCGTCCCTCTGGGAGTCCTCGACTTCCTCGCGGACGAGGCAATCTCCTACGAGACAAACAAGTCGGCCGCCCTGTCTTTCGCGGCGGGCATCCCCGGCGGCTTCGCGATGCTCGGCACGATCCCGGCGGACCTGACCCAGTACTACGTGCACGCGCTGCGGATCATGCAAAAACTCGCCTACCTGTACGGTTGGCGTGACCTCCTCGCGGACGTCGACGCGGGGGAGGACGAGACAATCGGCGTGCTTGCGGTGTTTTTTGGCGTCATGCTGGGGGTCGGCGGAGCCGCGCAGTCGCTGACGGCTTTCGCGCGAATCGCCGCTAAAACCGCCTACCAGAAGCACGTGACGAAGAAGGCCCTCATGAGTATCACGTGGTACCCGGTCGTCAAGTACTCGCTGCGCGTTATCGGTATCAACATCACGAAGAACACTTTCTCCAAAGGTGTCTCAAAGGTGCTCCCCATCATCGGCGGATTTGTGTCGAGTGGCCTGACCTTCACGGCGTTGCAGACGCAGTCGTCTCGCCTCAAGGGTCACCTGCGGCAGATTCCCCCTGCCGGCTTCGATGCCGAGGCCTGGGCGCAGCACCTCACCGTCGCAGGCTCGGCACAGAGCAAACAGGTTGTGACGGAGGACGTTCAGGAAACCATGAAAGGCAAGGCGAAGGTCGTGATGCTCGGCGCTAAAAGCGCGGCCTCGGGTATCGCCGACGGAGCCAGTGCCGTCGCCGGCGGCGTCAAGGGGCGCCTCAACCGACGCAAGTGATCGCTCATTGACGAGGCCGTGGTCGGGTCCCGGCCACACCCGCGCGGTGCGCACCAAACCGGGCCCCGGCCTCGTGCCACCGTGTTTAACGCGCCACTGTTTACATAACTGAGCCGCCGGAGCTGGGCAAACCTGCCACCATATGCGGGTGAGTGAGACGAAGACACCGGCCCTGCTCTCCTCGACGCAAGAGGCTGGACCCCTGATCCTCCAGGCCTTCGCCTGGGATATGACCGCGGATGCGAGCCACTGGCGCTACCTCGCCGAGCACGCGCAAGCGATCGCCGACCTGGGCGTCACCATCATCTGGCTGCCGCCCGCCTACAAGGGCCATGGCGGCGTCAAGGACGTCGGCTACGGCGTCTACGACCTGTACGACCTGGGCGAATTCGACCAGAAGGGGTCCGTGCCCACGAAGTACGGGACGAAGGACGAATACCTGGCCGCTATCGATGCCCTGCACGAGGCCGGGATCGCCGTCGCGGCCGACATCGTGCTCAACCACCGCATGGGTGCCGACGCCTCCGAGACCGTGCGCGCCACCCCGATCAACCCGCAGAGTCGGCACGAGGCCATCGGCGAGCCCGAGACGATCGAGGTGTGGACCCGCTTCACGTTCCCGGGCCGCGCGGGCGTGTACTCGGACTTCACGTGGGACTGGACCTGCTTCAACGGCATCGACTGGGACGCGGCCACGCAGCGCAAGGGCCTATGGCTCTTTGAGGGCAAGCACTGGAACGAGTCCGTGAACTCCGAGTTCGGCAACTTCGATTACCTCATGGGCTGCGACGTGCACGTCACCGACCCGCGGGTCAGCGAGGAGCTGGACCGCTGGGGCCGCTGGTACGTGGAGACGACCGGCGTGGACGCGCTGCGCTTGGACGCGGTCAAGCACGTGGGTTCGGATTTCTATGCGCGCTGGCTCGAAGACCTGCGCACCTCCACCGGTCGTCTGCTCCCCGCCGTCGGCGAGTACTGGAGCGGCGATGTGCGCGAGCTGGAGCAGTACCTGCGCGAGGTCCCCAACGCAATGCTCTTCGACGTGCCCCTGCACTACCACCTCCACCAGGCCTCGGTCTCCGACGGCAACGTTGACCTGTCGCGCCTGTGGGAGGGTACGCTAACTGCGTCGATCCCCGAGCTGTCCGTCACCTTCGTCGAGAACCACGACACGCAGCCCGGCCAGTCCCTGGCCTCCACGGTCGCCTCATGGTTCAAGGCGGCCGCCTACGCGCTCATCCTCCTGAACGAGGCCGGGGTGCCCTGCGTCTTCTGGGGTGACCTCCTGGGGACGCCCGAGACCGGCGACCTGCCCGCCGTGCGTGAGCTCCCAATTCTTATGGGAGTGCGCTCCCGCGCCGCGATCGGCCCGCAGCACAACGCCTTCGATCACCCTGACGTGGTTGGTTTTGCCCGCGAGGGCAGGGCAGACGTGCCCGGCACGGGGTGTGCCGTCATCCTCTCCGACCGCCACGGCGCCGACAAGACACTCTACGTGGGGCGCCACCACGCGGGCGAAGACTGGGAGTGCATCATCGGCGGCCACCCGCCCGTGCGCGTCGCCGACGACGGCACGCTGACAGGCATCGTCAGTGATGGGGGCCTGAGCGTCTACGTGCCGCGCGTCTGAGCGTGACACGGCTCCGGCCTCGTCGATGGGGACGAGGCCCGGGTCAGTGCGCGCTCGCGGCTTACCGAAGCGGCGGCGCGTGACGGAGGGCAGCTACTCGTGCGCGGTACCCAACGCGAGTGCAATCGTTTGCGTCGGCACGATGAGCTGCAGCGGGGCGATGGGAGAGACCAGTGCGTCAACGTGATGCGTGTAGAAGTCGCGTGCGTGCTCGTCCTTGCAGTGGATGAGCAGCGAGGCGATTCCAAACTGGTCCGATGCCGCGAAAGTCCGGCGAAGCGCGTCGAGCAGGAGCGTCGCGCCCACACCCTGCCCCTGCACTCGGCGGTCAACCGCGAGCCTGGCCAGGAGCATGCATGGGATTGACCGGGGTCGGTGGGCAGCACAGTCATCCGGCGACCACTCGCGCCGAATCGTTGCTGCCGCTAGCGCGTAGTAGCCGGCGATACGCCCGCTTTGCTGGCACACGTAGGTCACCGCGTTGTTGGCCCGCTGGTTTTGCCACGCATAGCGGTGAAACCAGGTGTCCAGTTCGTCGTTTCCGCACGTGAAATCGCTGCGCTTGTCATGGCGCGCCAACCGGCGGGGAGCGTCGAGCACCGGGATCTCTAGTCCGTCCATGTCAGCGTCGATCCGACGGGGGAGGGGCGGGCGGCGAGCGCTTGGATTTTTGTCGTCGGAAGCGGCGCGTCCAGGGCCTCCAACAGACGCTCGAAATCCTCGTCTGTTGCGACGAACTCCGTGCGGTCCGCCAGCGCCTGATCCGCGCGTTCCAGCGCGGACGCGAGGACAAAATCACTCAGCGACGTCTGCGTCGTGCTCGCGACGTAGCGCAGCTTCTCCTCCTGCGCAGGTGTCAAACGCAGGTTGATACGAGATGACTTTGTGGCAGTTGCGTGCGCAGACATGCTGCACTCCTTTCCACTCGTACATACATTGTATGCCGGATCGGGGCGAGTGACGACAGCTAAGCGCATAACGAACCCGGGCCTCGTCGACGGGGACGAGGCCCGGGTCAGTGTGCACTCGCGGCTCACAGAAGCGGCGGCGCGGACGGGTGGGGGTGCTTACTCCTGCGTGCCGCCCAGGGCGGGGATGCGCTCGATCTGATCCTTGAAGAAGGACTCGGCGCTGCTGATGAAACGCTCGATGTTTACGGACAGCTGCGAGTCCGTCAGGCCCAGGCGAGCGGTGACGAACTGCTCGCTGCACAGACGCTGGCGGCCGTCGTCCAGGGAGGCAACGTAGACCTTGGGCCACGTCGCGGACGTATTCCAGTCGTTGCACGCCTGGAGCAGACGCTGACGCAGCTCCATCGACACCTCCTCGCGAACGGCGCCCCACATGCTCAGGTCTGCGCCGTCGTTGACGACCGAGAAGATGTAGAAGCCATGCGTGAAGCCGGTGTGCAGGCGGTTGTCTGCGACCTCGTAGGCGTATTCGTTCGCCTCGAAGAAGTCGACGATGCGCGCCAACTCTACAGGGCGCACGATCCGGCGGCGATCCAGCGCACGGTTGCACTGCTCGATGATCTCTGGCGCGTACTCGTTGGCCGGGTCCATCGCGAGGCACTGCTCCAGGTAGGTCAGCGCGCTTTCTTCCTTGTCCTGCCAGTACAGGGCGGTACCGATGCGGTAGTACCACACGGGGTCAGCCATGCCTTCGGCTTCGATACCGCGCAGGAGCTCGACCGCGTGCGCGATGAGTTCCTGGAACGAGTCCATGTAGGGCTGCGCGTAGTTAATGTAGGCGCGCGCCAGCAACCCTGTCAGCTCGTAGTCCAGAGAGGTCGGCGCTTCGCGTTCGATGAGCGCGATGATCTTCTGGTGTTCGTTCTCTTCGTGCAGGGCGTTGACCTGCGCGATGAGCTGTGAGCGCGAGTTCACGGTTGTTCCTCCAACGTGAGGTCATGAGTGAGTACCGAAACACAAGCATAACAGGGGACGCAAAACGTCTGAGGGGCACGGAAGGATACGGCTGTGTAGGGTGGACGCGTGAAGGAAGACACCACGAACGAGGACCCCACGGCGAACGAGGCGCACGCCCGCATGAGCGCCGCCGACGCGGCCCACTGGGATGAGATTCAGCAGTGGAAAGAGGCGCAGATTAGTCCCCTGCGCCCTCGTATCATTTCCCAGCGCCTGCGCGCCTACGCAATGATACCTGTCAGGAAGGCGGTCAAGCTCGCGCGAAAGGTTCCCGGCGGCGCAGCCATCTCGTCCACGATGTCCTCCGCGGCGCTGCGCCTGATGGAGAAGGCGACGTCGGTATCCGAGGCCTCGGTGCGTCGCGAGCGCATTCTGAAGTCCTACCGAGAGGCGGGTTACGATGTTGAGCGGCTGGAGGATATCCGTAGCCTCGGCCTGAGCCTCGATCAGATTCGCCCGGTGAGGCCACACCTGAAGATCGCGTATTCGAGCGCCGTGGCTATCGAAGGTGCGCTGAGCGGTGTCGTCGCGACGGGAGGCTCGGTCGCTGCCGTCCTCGGCCTGGGGATTATCTCGGCTCCCGGCATCGCGATCACGGCCTGTGCGCTCGTCCTCGACATCGTGACGTTCCTGGGCGCTGCGACGCGCCTGGTCTCCCATACGGCGGCCTATTATGGCTATGACACGGTTGATCCCGCGGAAAACCATTTCGCCACGATGGTTCTCTCCCAGGCGATCGATCCGAAACGAGTCACCGGCAGCCAGGTTGTCGAAAAGCAAACGACGATGATCGCCGTCAACAAGGTCGTGCGAGACATCGCCAAGCAAGGACCGATGGACGCCGTCGGAACCAACGCGATCTCGGCTGCCGTCAACCCCTTGGTTGCGTCCCTTGGCTCGCAGCTGGCGGGAATGAAGGTTGCCCAGATCGTGCCGTTCATTGGCATCCTCGTGGGTGCGTTCCTGAACGCCTCCCTCATGCGCACGATCGGCGACACGGCCGACCACCTCTACCGGGAGCGTTTCCTCGCGGAACGCTACGGATACATCGACGAGGCCGGGGAAGACTCTGCGGGCGTCGTCAGCGACACGACGGCTGACGAGATCAGCGCCGATATCGCCCACGATGCGGAGCTGGCACAGAAGGAGTCTCCCCAGCTCTAATAAGCCAATCCTGGGCACGGTTGCTGGTGGCGAGCATACGAGCTCGTGCCCCCGCGATCGCGCTCAGGCCCTCGCGGGTGTGTTGGCGTGCGGGTATCTCACGCAGTGACGGGCGTTCGCTGTTGCGAACGCCCGTCAGGCTGTCGGTTTAGTTCCTGGAGTTCCAGTTCTGCCAGTCGTCGTCCTGTGCGTCGACGGCAATGATCGGCATGTTGGTGCTGGAGCCGGACTGCTGTTGCGCGGGGGGCGTCGACGCGATGTCCTCCACGTCCTGCTGCTTGCGCCGCTTGGACCAGGGCCAGCGCTTGCGCTTTTTGCGCGCGTCCGGCTCCTGGCGGACCTCCTCGCTCCAGGAGAACTGCGACGTCCAGCTCTCCTGGAAACCTCCCTGCCCCTCCAGGGCCGGGGGAATCTGCGGAGTCGCAGGCGTGGCGTCCTGCACAGGAGCGTCCTGCGGGGGCGCAGGCAGAGGAACGGGCGGAAGATTCTCCGCGGGCGGAGGAAGCTCCCCGGCGGGCGGGAAAGGCGTCGCGGGCGGAGGGAGCTGCTGCGCGGGCGGAGGGAGCTGCTGCGCGGGCGTGACCCCTTGGCCGGGCGCGGGCATCTGCTCGGGGGTGGCCAAGTACTTGGGGGTGCCGTCCTGGAGGTGCGGCTCCGGCTGGCGCGCGGCCAAGGCGTCCCAGTCGAAGGAATCCATCTGGTCGGCGTGAGGCATCTGCACGGTCGTGAGCCCGGCGTCGCTCGTATCTTCCTCAGACGCAGCCTGAGCGGGCTCACCCGCAACGTCGGGCTCAGGCATGACGACCGGCTCAGGGGCGGGGATGACGACGGGGGCGGGAATCACAGCGGAGTCACGGACGGGGTCGGACTCCGCGACGTGCTCGGGCATAGGCATGGGCGCGGGGCCCGGGAGAATCTCCGGCTCAGGTTCGGGCTCGGCGACCGCCTCGGGTTCGGGCTCAGCGACTGGCTCGCGTCCGGGCTCGGCGACCGGCTCGGCGACCGGCTCGGCGACCGGCTCGGGTTCGGGCTCAGCGACCGGCTCGGGTTCGGAATCAGCGACTGGCTCGCGTTCGGGCTTGGTGACAGCGACCGGCTCGGGTTCTGCGGCGGGCGCAACGACCGGGGCCTGTTCGGGGTTGAATCGAAGCAGTTTGACGGTCGGAACGTCGACGTACTCGGGCTGCTCGGGCTCAGCCAGAACCGGCTCGGCCACCGGTTCGGGCTGCACAGGCTTGAAGCGGGGCAGTTTGACGGTGAGCATGCCCGGGTCTTTGGGCGCGTCGGCTGCGGCGGCCTCGTCCTGGGGGGCTGCTTCCTGGGTGGCCTCGGGCTTGAAGCGAGGCAGCTTGACGGTGAGCATGCCCGGGTCTTTGGGCGTGTCGGCTGCGGTGGCCTCGTCCTGGGGGGCCGTCTGCTGGGTGGCGTCGGGCTTGAAGCGGGGCAGTTTGACGGTGAGCATGCCCGGGTCTTTGGGCGCGTCGGCTGCGGCGGCCTCGTCCTGGGGGGCTGCTTCCTGGGTGGCCTCGGGCTTGAAGCGGGGCAGTTTGACGGTGAGCATGCCCGGGTCTTCGGGCGCGTCGGCTGCGGCGGCCTCGTCCTGGGGGGCTGCTTCCTGGGTGGCCTCGGGCTTGAAGCGAGGCAGCTTGACGGTGAGCATGCCCGGGTCTTCGGGTGCGCCGGCGCCGGAGGCTTCGGTCTGGGGGGCTGCTTCCTGGGTGGCCTCGGGCTTGAAGCGAGGCAGCTTGACGGTGAGCATGCCCGGGTCTTTGGGCGTGTCGGCTGCGGTGGCCTCGTCCTGGGGGGCCGTCTGCTGGGTGGCGTCGGGCTTGAAGCGGGGCAGTTTGACGGTGAGCATGCCCGGGTCTTTGGGCGCGTCGGCAGCAGGCGCCTCGGCCGTCTCGATAGCACTGTCCTCCGGCCAAGAATCGGCGACGGCCGGGAACGGTGCGTCCGCGCCGCGCTCGGCGGAGGGCTGCGCCACGGCCTCGTCAGGAAACATCGTGAACAACTCGGTCTTGTCTTCGGGCAGGGCCTGGTCCTCGACGGTCTCCATCAGCTGGGTCTTGTCTTCGGGCAGCCCCTGGTCCTCGAAGGTCTCCAGGATTTGCGTCTTGTCCGCCGGGGAGTCCTCGTCGCCGAAGGTCGTCAGGAGCTCGGTCCGGTCCCCCTGCGTGGGTATGTCGGCCTGCGCGTGCGTGGCGGCCGCACCTCCGATCATGGCGGACTCATGGTATCCGGGCTGGGGTGCCACGTACGGTTGGCCCTGGGGAGCGGGCAATCCCGGGTTATCTGAGAACATGTCCATGAGTGTTGCCACCGACTGGTCAGAGGTAGCGGCGGGCTGGCCCTGAGAGGCAGACGCGCGACGGCCGAAGCCGAAACGCTTCTTGTGCGCCCGCGCCTGCGCGCTCTGTGGCGGCGCCTGAGGGGCGCTCTGCTGAGCCGGCGCCTGAGGGGCGCTCTGCTGAGCCGGCGCCGGGCCTGCCTGAGGCTGCCACACGAACCCGGTCTCGCGCGGAGTCGGGTCCGCGGACGGAGAATGCGTGGGCGCGTTCGACGAGGCCGGGGCGGGCGCTGCGGGAGATGCAGCGGCCTCGGGGGTGAAGAACTGAACGGGCGGCGCCGTGGGCGCCGGCAGAGCCGACGGGTCCTGTGATTGTTGGGCGCCCTTCGAGCGTTTGACGTAAATGAGGACGACAACCGTCACGACGACGGCGATGATGCCGACGATCAACGCGATGAGCAGGCCTAGAGACGGGGAAGAATCCGAGGCGTCCGCGGCCGCCGCCGACAGCGTCGTGAGGCCGCTCGTGCTGCTCGTCAGGTCGGATGGACCGGATAGGGGCGCGGCCGCGTAGGCCCCGACAGTCGGGGTCGACACAATGAACAGGGCGCCCAGCATTGCGCACAGGGTGCGGAAACGTCGCATGCAATCCTCCTGACGATTGGTCACTCGATTATCGTCTGTTCGCGCGCTCAAAGCAACGAGGAAGAAGCGCGCCGAGATTGTCTGACCGAATGTCAAAGAAATGAGCGGCATCTGTCAAAGGGTGGAGGGGTTAACTGACAAGGTGCGCGGGGAGTGTTTCGCGTAGGATGACGAGTGTCTACCTGCAGTCAGGTTTTCGACCGAGCTGCGAGGTGTTATCCCTTACGACAGAGGAGGGGCGCTGTGAAGTGTCGACCTGCAACAAGTGCTGATATCCCAGAGATGGCACGCATTATCACGGAAGGATTCCTGGATTATCCCTTTCATACGATGCTTCAACCCTATCTCTACCGCGCGGAGCATTACCCGCAATGTCTGAGCACGCTTCATCGCATGATGGCGAAAGCCTACGTGGAGTGCAGGAATGCCTTCGTTGTCGAGCATGAGGGGGATGTCGTTGGTGTCGCACTCATGCATGATCGGCCGATCGGCTTCTGGCCTAACTTCTTTGCTGGCGGCTATCAGCTCTTCCGCTACGGGACTCCTCGGCTGTTCGTGAACTTTTCGGATTCGGCCACAGGCGGCGATCAGTACGCCATCGACGCGGGTGACTTCGATTGGTATCTCGAGATCCTCTCGATCGACCGGCGCATGCGGGGTCGGGGCGTGGGTCGCTGGCTTGTCGCCAAGGTGCTTCCCGACTTTGTGGCAAAGAGAGGCGGGCGCGCGTATGGGTTCGTGACATCGACGGAATCCAACGCGCGTTTCTATTTGAATAGCGGGTGCGAGCTCCTGGACCGTGGGAGCACGTCCCTGAGGGGGCAGACCTGTCCGATCTGGGCCTTCCAGAAGGAAGCGAAGCTGCTCTGAGCGCCTCTCGGTTAGTCAGTATCTTCGTCGTGGCTTGAACGGTCGTCGGGCGGCCGCGCGCGATCCCTTTGCGCAGGTCGCAGCGCGTGATGCACGTCCCCTGGTTCCGTTTGACTTCAAGGACTTGAGGTCTTTTAGGGTGAAGTCATGGCAGTAACAGGCTCCGGGCGCACGTACTCTATTAAAGAGGTAGCGGCGCTCGTCGGCCTACCCCCCTCCACGCTGCGCTATTACGAGGAAGTTGGCGTCATCCCTGCCATTGCTCGCGATCCCTCCAGTGGTCACCGTCTCTACACGGAGGGTGACCTGGAGTTGCTGACGTGGGTCGCGTGCCTCTCTGCTTCGGGCATGGCTATTGCCGATATGCGTGAGTTCGTGCGCTCAGGGTTGGGGGGCGATCGGGATATTTCCGAATTCATTTCCCTTCTTGAACAGCAGGATGCTCGCCTCCAGGAGGAGGCGCAGATTATCGAGCTGCGACGTGAGTTCTTGCACACAAAAGTTGAGTACTGGCGCGCGATTAAAAGTGGGGACGCGCTAGAAGCTGATCGCTTGGATACTGGAGCTCGCGAACTTGCTGAGCGCCTGAAGCTCTGGACTCCTCGTTCCTAAGGGCCTAGTGGGGTGGGTTCACCGCCTGCTCCGAACCTCGCCCCGCTAGGGGGCACCGGGCCGCGTATCGGATTGATACGCGGCCCGTACTTATGCTCGGTGCGCACGCCAGTAGGGGACGGTGTGGCTGAGCTCGGTCATCTCGCGTTCGATGAGGGGCGCGAGGGCCTTCCAGGGCAGGGCGCTTGCGCCGTGCCAGGCGACCTCGGCGACGACGATCAGCTGGGGGAGGAGCTGGACGAACAGTGGGTCTGAGCTCGTAATTGTCGTGGGGTGGATGAGTGCTTCGACTCCTCTGAGGCGTTCGGCGTCCATGGCCGCGGGTAGGGCTGATCGCAGCGTTTTCGCCCGGTCGATCGGTGGCGGGGTGCTCTCGGGGTTGCGTGCAGGCGTGATGGAGAGCAGGGTGGCGTCCGCGAGGACCCACGGCGCTCCCGACGTGTACGCGGCCTGCCTGCCGACGCCGTTGGGGCGCCTGGCCAGGATGATGGATCCGCGAGGGGGAGGGGAGTAGGTGCGCGTGATGTCGTCCCATGCTCCCGCCCGTCGGCCGTGAAACCGCAGTGCGTGCAGGGCGCGTTCGATCAAGAGGGTGTCGGCGCTGCGGGCTGAGCGCGCTCCACTTCGCGCGGGCGGTGGGTCTGAGTGGCAGGGTGCGCGGTCGTAGCCCGTCGTGCCGATGTGGATGACTTGCGAGGGGAAGAGCTCGCACGCGTGGTGGAAGGCGGCCTCGACAAAATCGAGCGAGGCTCGTGTGGGCCACGTGTCGGTGGAGGCACTGTTGGGGGCATTGACGAGGCCGCGGTCGCCTATTGTGGGATAGGTGAGGATCGTGGCCTCGGGGTGGGAGGGGAGGCAGATCTCAGGGATGATGCGGATGCCTCGCTGTGCCGCGTAAGCGACGAGATGGCGGACGTTGGCCTCGGAATAGAACCCGCGTGTGCAGCGCGAAGGGTGGGAGGGGCCTCGTCCGGCCCGCAGGGTGGGGGTGTGTCCACCGAGCGCGGCGGAGGGAGGGTAGGCGCCTGTCCCTGTCAGCAGGGGAAAGCTTGGGATGGGGAAGCGCCATGACGTGTCGTCGGTGAGTCGCCAGTGCAGCACGTTGAGCCGGTATCGGGCCATGATGCTGATGAGTAGTTCGAGGCAGGGGAGGGGCCAGAATGTGTGCGCGGAGTCGATGAACACGCCTCGCCAGGAGTGCGCGGGTGGCGTGCTTGGATCGTGTGGGACAGGGGGAGGTGTGCTGGCCATGATGTTTCCTCGGGTAAGACTAGCAGGAGTGTAACAAGGATCACTAAATCCATGTGTGTGTTTGGGGGTGACAATCTCGCAACAAATGACGACTTCTGTCGGGCGGGACGCGGGGTGTGAACTGTTGGAGACAGGCAACTTGTGGCACAATCATGTGAAACAAGTCATTCTCAATGAGGAGTGTGAGATGCTCTCGACCGACACGGTCTCCCTCAACCCGAACCCCCTCGTTCAGGCGCTTGGAAAGCCTGCCAAGGAGTTCACGAAGGCTGACATCATCGGCTATATCGAAGACAATCGGATCTCGATGGTGAACCTTCGCTACGTCGGCGGGGATGGGCGCCTCAAAACCCTCAATTTTGCGATTCAGTCCAAAGCGCACCTCGATCGGATCCTCACGCTCGGCGAACGCGTCGACGGATCCTCCCTGTTCAGCTTCGTCGAGGCGACCTCCTCGGATCTCTACGTCGTCCCTCGCCTGTCGACAGCCTTCCTGAGCCCCTTTTCGGTGCTGCCCACGGTGGAGTTCCTGTGTGGCTTCTACGACGTGAGCGGCGCGCCCCTCGCCTCGGCACCGCAGGAGATCCTGCGCAAGGCCCAGCGCGCCCTCCAGGCACAGACGGGCGCCACCCTGGAGGCGCTCGGCGAGCTCGAGTACTACCTGTTCTCGCCGGAGGACACTCTCTTCCGCGTCGAACCGCAGCGCGGCTACCACGAGTCCGGCCCCTTCTCGAAGTGGGAGGACGTGCGAACGGAGACCCTGGCACACCTGGTGAGCATGGGCTGCGCCGTCAAGTATGCCCACTCGGAGGTCGGTAACTTCGTTGCGGACGGGCGTCAGATGATCCAGCAGGAAATCGAGTTCTTGCCCGTGGACGTGTGCGACGCAGCCGATCAGATGGTGCTGGCCAAGTGGGTGCTGCGCGAGGTCGCCCACTCCTACGGTATCGAGGTGTCCTTCTCGCCCAAGATCGCGGTGGGTCAAGCTGGCTCCGGCATGCACTTCCACACCCGCCTCGTCAAGGATGGGGTTAACCAGTTCTCCAGCGGATCGGGCCTGACCGAGGACGCGCTCAAGGTCATCGGAGGCTACCTCTCCCACGCGGCCTCGCTGACTGCCTTCGGCAACACCGTGCCCACGTCGTTCCTGCGCCTCGTGCCCCACCAGGAGGCGCCCACCGCGATCTGCTGGGGCGATCGCAACCGCTCGGTCCTCGTGCGCGTGCCCCTCGGCTGGCAAAACATCGACGACTCGATGTTCCGCGACGCGAACCCGGGCGAGCCTCCCATCGCGAACCTGCCCAATGATTCCCAGACCATCGAGCTGCGCAGCCCGGACGGCTCGGCTGCCATCCACCTGCTCCTTGCCGGTATTACGGTGGCCGCGCGCATCGGTCTGACGCGCCCGGGCATGGTGGAGTTCGCGCGTGCGCGCAAGGTTGACGGCGACGCCTCGCAGACCCCGGGCCTCGACCAGCTGCCCTCCTCCTGCTTCGAGGCCGCCGGTCGCCTGCTCGCCCAGCGCGACGATTACGAGGAGGCCGGCGTCTTCCCGGCCGGCCTCATCGATTCGTGGGCCGCGCGTCTGGTGGACCTGGGCGATATGCACCTGCGCGACGACCTGGCCGACTCGCGCGTCTCAGTCGAAGAGCTCGTCGAGCGTTACTTCCACATCGGGTAGCGGCGCGGCCCCAGCCTCGAAGGGACGAGGCCGGGGCCGCCGTGCGCCGAGCGCGCACCTGATTAGGGGGCCGGGGGAGGCGGCGCGAAGCGCTGATCGACCCTCGGCGCCGGGGGTGCGTCGACGGGGGAGTGGCCCGGTGCCGGGGGCACGTCCGAGGGAGAAACGGCCTGCGGAGCCGGGGACACAGCGGCAGGGGGAGGCTCCGGGGCCGACCGGTCCGAGATGGGAGCGGGGGCGGCGTAGGGGGCCGAGGCCTCGTCGACTCCCATGGCGAGCTGGCGCTGGGCGGCGCGCATTGCCGCGTCATGTGCGAATTGCGCGTCGGCCGCGGCGCGGCGAGACCTGGCGGACCAGCGAACGAGCGCACCGACAAGGGCGAGGATGAGGACCGCGCCGGTGATCCCCGCAATCATGGCCAGAGATGAGCGCGAGGAACCCCCGCCTCGTTGCGAAGAAGCGGTAGTGGACACCGGAGCAGTGGGCGAGGGGGAAGGAGAAGCGGCCAGATCCGCCGCGTCCGGGCTGACCGTGCCCGCCGCGCTGACGTCATCGCGCACATTCGTCCACGTCACCGTGGACGCGTCCGTCCGCGTGGACGCGCCCGCGGAGGAGATGACGCCGCCGTGGGAGGCCTCCGCAATCTCGGAGGCGTGAGCCACCAGGGTCACGGACTCGATCGTGGCAACCGCCTCCGGGGAGGAAAAACCCTCCAGCAGGGAGGCCGAAACAGAATGAAAATGGAACACACCGCCATCGTCGACCGTCATGATCTCAGCGCCGGCCTCCTCCAAGACCCACGTGAAGCGGCAACCCGCCACGCCATCGACATCAACCGACACAGTGGAGGATGCGCGCGCACCCGTGCCCATCGACTGGCACTGCTCGCCGAGCAACGGCTGGGCCGTCGACAGCGTCACCTCGTGCGTCGCGCTGACGCCCGGCGTGACATCGTAGACCTCCACAAGGTGGATCGGGGTCGCCTCATCCGCGAAGGCGGGCGCCCCGAGCGCACACAACGCGACCGTGCCCGCCGCGCAGGCCAGGACGCGGGCGAAGCTCACTGGGCCTCGTCCTCAGCGCGCAGGCGAGGAACCGATGTCTTGGCGGGCTTGACGCCCACCTTGTCCGCGTAAAACGCGCGAATCACGTCCATGTCGGCCCGCACATCACCCGTCAGACGATACGTCGGCCCCCACCCGAAGGTGCGCGTGTTGCGGTCGATGAACCCCAGCTGAATCGGGACGTCCGCCTCCGTGGCGATGCGGTAAAAGCCGGACTTCCAGAACTCACGCGGTGAGCGCGTGCCCTTCGGAGTGATGCACAGGGTGAAAGAGTCGGACTCGCGGATACGCTGCGCGACCTGCTCGACCAGGCCGTGGGCGGCGCTGCGCTCTACGGGAACCGCGCCGATCTTCTTGACGAACCAACCCAGCACGGGAGCCTTCACGACGGAATCCTTCACGAGGAACGAGAACGTGCGCCCCGACTTCCACATGGAAATCGCCATGAACACGCCGTCCCAGTTCGAGGTGTGTGGGGCACCGATGACGATGACCTTGTCCGGCAGGGGCTGCGTGGACAGCTTCCACCGGGAAACAGACAGGTAGACGGACGCGATCGCGGAGGTGAGAGCCATGGTGGCCTTTCTGGTCGTAGCTGGGGCCAATCCTACCTGTGGGTCGTCAGTCCAGCGTCTCCACGGCAAGGGTCTGCGTCATGATGTGGGGATGCCCCGGCCACAGCGTCAGTGCGCGCTCGCGCACCGCCGCGGTCTCGACGCACACGAAGTTCTGCCACTCGCCTTCGCCCACGTCGCTCATGCTGGCCGCCCCGGCCGACCAGGGGTTCCACACGATCGTCGAGCCCGAGCCGTTCTTGTCGACGATAATGCGCCGATCAAGCTTCGGATCAACCACCTGGACCTGCTGGGTCGTTGTGTACACGCGGTCCGTGAATCCCACGAAGCTCAGGTCCCCGCGCTGCGTGGAGTAGCGGCCGCGCACCTTGTCGAAGTAGCGGGCGCCGTCCAGGCCCTCAACCGTCACATCCTTGACGTCGCCGACCCGCAGGTAGGTGTGCATGGCGGCCTCGATCGCGAAGGGGTGGTCGTCCTCGTTCGTCAGGGTCAGGGTCATGTTCAGCTCGGAGCCCGCGAGGACATCCAGGCGCGCGCAGAAAGAATGGGGGTACAGAGCGGAGGTCTCGCCCGTGTGGTGCAGCTCGAAAGAGAACGAGGCCGGGGCGTCGTTCGCGGGTTGCGTGGAGGCCAGGAGCTTCCACGTCGAAGTGCGCGCAAAGCCATGGGCGCCGGCTCCCGGCCCGGGACGCGACGGTGAGTCCTTGGGGCCGCCGAACCAGGGTAAGCACAGGGGAACGCCGCCGCGGATCGCCTTCGTGCCGTCCAAGACGGCGCGCGAGGACAGCCACAGGACATCCTCTTCATCCGTTGGGCGCCATGACAGGAGGTGGGCGCCGAAGGGGGTGATCTGCGTTGAGGAGGATGGCACGGCTGCGGAGAGGGGGGCGATGTCGCTCATAGTGATCAGTCAAGTGTATGAGTGGTTGTGCGGCAAATAGACCGAATGGTCCAGGTGGGTGGGTAGATGACGTGGTGGATGTCGCAGGGTGGCATGCGCATTGGCCCTCCGTATGCCGATATTCTGGAGAGGTATGTGCGTGGAATCGGTCAGTCGGCCGATTGTTCAAGGGGCTTCTGTGCCCCATCACACGCAATAATAGGTGTCCACATTTGAGGAGTCCAGATATGTCCACGCGTCCCGACCTGCGAAACGTCGCGATCGTCGCACACGTCGATCACGGAAAGACCACGCTGGTTGACGCAATGCTCTGGCAGTCCGGAGCGTTCTCCGAGCGTGACACGGTCGAAAAGACCGGCGAGCGCGTCATGGACTCCGGCGACCTCGAGCGCGAGAAGGGCATCACCATTCTCGCCAAGAACACCGCCGTCCACTACACCGGCCCCGCAGCCCAGGCCCTGGGCCTTGAGGATGGCGTCATCATCAACGTCATCGACACCCCCGGCCACGCCGACTTCGGCGGCGAGGTTGAGCGAGGCCTGTCGATGGTCGACGGCGTCGTCCTCATGGTGGACGCCTCCGAAGGCCCCCTGCCCCAGACCCGCTTCGTGCTGCGCAAGGCCCTCCAGGCACATCTGCCCGTCATCGTCGTCGTCAACAAGGTCGACCGCCCCGACTCGCGTATCGAAGAGGTCGTCTCCGAGACGACCGACCTGCTGCTCTCCCTGGGCGAAGACCTCATGAACGAGGGCATCGACATCGACGTGGACTCCCTCATGGACGTTCCCGTCGTCTACGCTTCGGCCAAGGCGGGTAAGTGCTCGCTGGAGAACCCGGGCGATGGTCAGCTGCCCACCGAGGATCTCGAGCCCCTGTTCGAGACTATCCTCAGCCGCATCCCCGGCCCCTCCTTCGACGAGGACATGCCGCTACAGGCCCACGTTACCAACCTGGACGCCTCCCCGTTCCTGGGTCGTCTGGCCCTGCTGCGCATTCACAACGGCACCCTGAAGAAGGGCGCCGACGTGGGCCTGGCCCGCCACGACGGCACCATCCAGCGCGTTCACATCTCCGAGCTGCTGGCCACCGAAGGCCTCGAGCGCGTGTCCACCGACTCCGCCGCCCCCGGTGACATCGTCGCCGTCGCCGGCATCGAGGACATCATGATCGGCGAGTCCCTCGTCGATCTTGAGGACCCGCGCCCCCTGCCGCTCATCACCGTGGACGACCCGGCCATCTCCATGACCATCGGCATCAACACCTCGCCCATGGCCGGCCGCGTCAAGGGCGCCAAGGTCACCGCCCGCCAGGTCAAGGACCGCCTCGACCGCGAGCTCATCGGCAACGTGTCCCTGAAGGTTCTGCCCACCGAGCGCCCCGACGCCTGGGAGGTCCAGGGCCGAGGCGAACTCGCCCTGGCGATCCTGGTGGAGCAGATGCGCCGCGAGGGCTTTGAACTGACCGTCGGCAAGCCCCAGGTCGTTACCAAGGAGATCGACGGCGTCCTCAGCGAGCCCATGGAGCGCATGACGATCGACATCCCCGACGAGTTCCTCGGCGCCGTTACGCAGCTGATGGCCGCCCGTAAGGGCCGCATGGAGACCATGGCGAACCACGGCTCGGGCTGGATCCGCCTCGAGTTCGTGGTTCCCGCGCGTGGCCTCATCGGCTTCCGCACGCGCTTCCTCACCGAAACGCGCGGCACCGGCATCGCCTCGTCCATCTCCGAGGGCTACGCCCCCTGGCAGGGCACCATCGAGCAGCGCCTCACCGGCTCCCTCGTCGCCGACCGCGCCGGCCAGGCGACCCCGTACGCGATGACGAACCTGCAGGAGCGCGGCTCCTTCATCGTCGAGCCCTCCTCCGAGGTCTACGAGGGCCAGGTCGTGGGCGAAAACCCGCGCGGCGAGGACATGGACGTGAACATCTGCCGCGAAAAGAAGCAGACGAACACACGTAGCGCCACCGCCGACGTGTACGAGTCGCTGACCCCCTCGCGCAAGCTCACCCTCGAGGAGTCCCTCGAGTTCGCGGCCAACGACGAGTGCGTCGAGGTCACCCCGGAGGCCGTGCGCGTGCGCAAGGTCGTCCTGGACGCCCAGGAGCGCTTCAAGATCGCCGCTCGCGAGCGCCGCGCCAACCGCTGACCCACCCGAGTGCGCCCCTCCGCCCGCTAGATCGTGGGCGGGGGAGGCACCCTCTTGCCCGTCACCATCGTGCGGGCATCCACCCGAACGGGCCCACGCCTCGTCGCGACCGTCACGTGCGTGGGTGCCACCTCGAGCGCCTCTCCCAGGGCGTCGTGCAGGCCGTCTGCCAAGCGGTAGCGGATGACAATCCGCTCGCCGACCTTGAAGCGCATCCACGGCAGGTCGGGAATTGCGCGAGGTGCGCGTGCGGAAATTTGCTCCTGCGCCCCATCGGGTCCCCGCTGGTCAATCGGCGGCATAGCGCAGTTTTCTGCGGGACCGTGGGCGGTGGGTGACTCGGGGCTGCTCATACGTGAATAATAGATACTAACGAGTCTTTAGAACTGACCAGGAGGAACGTCTCATGACCTACGTCATCGCGCA
>ERZ773001.367-NODE-367-length-18606-cov-3.3692_pt1 | contig 18606 bp, 11 predicted proteins | sample MGYA00511673_ERZ773001 | MGnify/ENA primary metagenome ERZ773001 (study PRJEB29015, sample SAMEA2738091) | human oral metagenome | biome: human oral; feature: human-associated habitat; material: saliva | place: China | collected 2162 ... | reverse complement strand
GTGGGCACCGCAGCCACAATGGGTGAGGCTGACCAAAAAATAACCGACGTCAAGAGTGAAAGCCGCACCCCACAGCACAGCACCCGCACCCGTCAGACGGCGCAGCACCCCGGCAGCCCTCACCCTGACGACACCCCGCAGAGCTCACCCTCACGCGTCCCCGCCTGGAGGCGCGACCTCTCCCATGTGCTCGCCGCAGGCGGCACCCCCACCGGTATTGACTCCGCCCGGGTATCCGGGGCGTTAGACCTATCTTTCAGCGTGGCACCCGCCCGGTCTTTCGGCCCCTCAAGCGCAGAAACCGCCGCCCGCATTAACCTGCTCGCCCGCCCCCTCATGCGCTCCAACACGGGGCGCTGGGTCAAGGGCGGCCTCAGCTGGGAAACCTTCGCCTCATCCGTAGGCGGGCCGGTGCTGCGCCACGAAATATACCCCGAACACGAACGGTGGTTTGCTGAGCTCTACTCGGTGGTACGGCCCTGGCAGTCCATGTACACCTCGCACCGAGACTGGGTCTCACTCAGCGCATCCGGCAGCGCCCTGCTGTGGGATGTGCTCGCACGCGCCCAGCGCATCGGGCTGCCGATCCTGCTTGAAGGGCGCGAAATAAACTTGACGGTACTGCCGCCAGCCACCGTAAAAATGCGTGCCACAACGCTGCCCGGCACCTCCTTGAGCGACCCGGCGGAGGGCGGGCTGCGTCTTGAGCCGACGCTCGGCTGGGAAACCCGCCAGGACGGGCGCATCCGGCAGGTGTGGGTGGATGCGGCGAACTCTCACCCCCTGGGCACCCCGAACAGCGGCTACAACGGGGCCGGGGCGGGCACCTGCTGCATTGGGTTCTTCGCCCTTGGCGGGCTGGCGCAGCAGGTGTACGAGCAGGCAGCAGCCCAGGTGCGGTGGAAAACAACCCGCGAGGGTGCACTCGACCGCGTGTGCCGTGCCGAATTCGCAGCCGCCGGGGCGGAGCAGCCTGCGGCGGCGGAACAATCACAGGCAGGCAGCCCCACCCCGGGTGAGCTGATCCCCGAGCTTGCCGGTGCCGCACCTGTGGAGCACCACGACGACATACCGCAGATTCCAGACGGACTGCAGCTGGCCTTCATCCCCCTCGCTGAGCCGCTGGATGCCGCCACCGACTCGTTCATCACCACCGGCGCTATTGAGGTTCCCGGGGCTTCCCGTGAAGATTTTCACCGCGAATACCTGCCCGCCCTAGCGCGTACAGTACCGGTGCTGACCCCGGACCCGGCGCTGAACCTGCCGCAGGTGCGTTCGCCTCACCTGGTGTTTGAGATGGCCTTTAATGAGCAGGTGGCGCACGATGCGACCACCGACTGGTACTGGGAATACCCGCTGAACCCGCTCGGTGCCCCCACCGCCGAAGATGAACCCGACAGCGAAACGGGCACCGGTGAACAGTACACGCGCCTGCCGGTGTTTGGCTACGTGGGTGAACCCGGCGGGGACATTCGTGACGCCCGGTTTGAGGCGCGGGTGCTGCGTAAGGTGCGCTCGCTGCCCGGCACTATTGAGCTGACGCGTGGACGTACCGAGGGCTGGGAAACCCGCGATGTTCTCACCCGCGTATTGCCCGCCCTGCGGCGGATTTCCGGGGTTCGGGTGCGGCTGCTGGGCACCGTGCCCGAGTTTACGGAGGCCACCGACGCGCTCATTGAGGTGAATGTGACCGAGGGGAATTCACGGGACTGGTTCGGGCTGGGTATCGCTATCCGTGTGAATGACTGGCATGTTCCGTTCTCGCAGGTTTTTGAGGCGCTCGACCGCGCCCAAGACAGGATTCTTCTGGGTAACGGCACCTATTTTTCGCTGAACCGCCCGGAATTCACGGCGCTGCGGGCGCTCATTGCTGAGGCGCGCACCCTCAACGATTCCAGTACTGAGCTGCGCATTAACCGCCGCCAGGTGGGGTTGTGGGATGAGCTTGAGTCCCTGGCGTCGCATGTGAATACGGTGGCTTCCTGGGATGCGCAGGTGCGTAACCTGCTCAGCCTTTTAGATGAGGCCCAAACGGATACATCAGAAGACCTCTCAGGGACGGAAAACCCCGAAAAAACAGCGCAGAACAGCCAGAAAAAGAATGAGCATTCTACCCCCGGGGCGGTGCGGGAATACGCCTTCTCGGCGCTGAACCTTCAGGCACCCGCCGGGCTGGAGGCAACCCTGCGCCCCTACCAGCTGGAGGGGTTCCGGTGGCTCGCGTTTTTGCGGCAGCACCGCCTCGGCGGCATCCTGGCGGATGAGATGGGCCTTGGCAAGACCGTGCAGACCCTCGCGCTTTTAGCCCACGCCATGCAGGAGCACGCCGAACAGGCCACGGCAGGCCGGTCGCAGGATGGCGAGCAGCCGCCGTTTGCACCGTTCCTGGTGGTCGCGCCCACCTCCGTGGTGGGTAACTGGGCGAATGAGGCGGCGCGGTTCGTCCCCGACGCGAAAGTTGCAGTGATGAGCGCGTCCACCGCGAAAAGCGGGAAAAGCATCGCTGAAATGGTTGCTGGTGCGCACCTGGTGGTCACCAGTTACGCCCTTTTTCGGATTGATGAGGCGGGCTACACCGAGTACGGGCAGCTCTTGCAGGAACGCAGCGGGCAGGCTGCCACCGAAGAAACCGCCAGCGTGCCGCCCGCTGGGTGGGGCGCGCTGGTTTTGGATGAGGCGCAGTTTGTGAAGAACGCAGCCACCCGCGTGTGGAAGGCGGCGCGGGCACTTCCAGCCGACTTTAAGCTGGCGATCACCGGCACCCCCATGGAGAACAACCTCATGGAGCTCTGGGCGATCCTGGCGATTGTGGCTGACGGGCTGTTCCCGTCCGCCCGGGCATTCCGTGACCTGTACGCACGCCCGGCCGAGTCTGGGGAGGACACCGATGCGGTGCCGCGCCTGCGCCGCCGGGTGGGCCCGCTCATGCTGCGGCGCACCAAGGAGGTGGTGGCTGCTGAGCTGCCACAGAAGAACGACGTACGCATTGATATTCCGTTGAATCCCACGCACCGGCGTATTTACGATACGCGGCTTCAGCGTGAGCGGCAGAAGGTGCTCGGGCTTTTAGAAGATATGGATAAGAACCGGTTCACTATTTTTCAGTCGCTCACGCTGCTGCGGCGGCTGGCGTTGGACGCTGCACTGATCGACCCGGTGGAGTACGAGGGGGTGGGGTCAGCCAAACTGGAGTACCTGCTGGGGCAGCTGCCCGACCTGCTGACGGGAGGGCACCGGGTGCTGGTGTTCAGCCAGTTCACGGGGTATTTGCGCACTATCTCGCGGCGGCTTGAGGCTGAAGGCATAGAGCACCTGTACCTGGACGGTGCCACCCGCAACCGCCCGCAGGTTTTGAAGGATTTTGCTGACGGTGTGGCGCCGGTGTTCCTCATTTCGCTTAAGGCTGGCGGGTTCGGGCTGAACCTGACGGAGGCAGATCACTGTTTCATTATGGACCCGTGGTGGAACCCGGCGGCTGAGCAGCAGGCGGTGGACCGTATCCACCGTATTGGGCAGGAACGTGACGTGCACGTGCACCGGCTGGTGGCGCAGGGCACCATTGAGGAGAAGGTCATGGATTTGAAAGAGTCAAAAGCCGCCCTATTTGAGGCAGTCGTCAATGACGGTTCGTTTGCTTCAACGAAGGTCAGCGCTGAGCAGGTGCGACAGCTGTTCTCCCCGACCGGCTCCTAATTTCCCCTCACTAAAAAGGCTCTTTATACGAATAAAGCGGGATTTTTCACGCTTTATTCACATAAAGGCTCTTTTTACGCTCCGGGGAGGGGATTCCCAGTTTCGCGCTGGGCTGGATTCGCCCACTGCTCTAGCGTGCGAGCGCATCCGGGAGTACCGTTGAAAGCGTCAGTCCCCATTAAATTTCAGGAGAAGTAATGGTCAAAAACATCACGTTCAACGACGGCAACAGCATCCCTCAGCTGGGGTATGGCGTGTGGCAGATTGAAGATAATGGTGCAGCCGATGCTGTGGGCACGGCCCTCGAAACGGGGTACCGCCACATCGATACTGCGTCTATCTATGGGAACGAGGTTGGGGTGGGGCGCGGTATTGCGACCAGCTCCGTGCCGCGTGAGGATATTTTTCTCACCACCAAGCTGTGGAACTCGGATCAGGGTTTTGAGAAGGCTATTTCCGCGCTTGATGCCTCGTTAGAGCGGCTCGGCACCGACTACGTAGATTTGTATCTGATTCACTGGGCTAAACCGCAGCAGGGCACCTATCTGGAGTCGTGGCGGGCGCTCATTGAGTTGAAAAAGCAGGGTAAGGTGCGTTCGATTGGTGTCTCTAATTTTCCGCAGGCTCAGCTGCGCGAAATTATCGCCGATACCGGCGTGACCCCGGCGATTCACCAGATTGAGCTGCACCCGTATTTCTCGCAGGAAGATATGCGCGCGGTGCACAGTGAGTTTGGTATTGTGACCGAGGCTTGGTCGCCGCTCGGTCAGGGCGGTGAGCTTTTGAAAGACCCGGTGATCGTTGAGATTGCGGGTAAGCACGGTGTTTCCCCGGCGCAGGTTGTGCTCGCCTGGCATCTGGCGAAGGGGATTGTGGCGATTCCGAAGTCGGTGACTCCTGCGCGCATTGCCGAGAACTTTGCGGCCGCTAATGTCACCCTGGATACGGCAGACATTGCGGCGATTGATGGGCTTACCCGGGCGGATGGTCGCATAGGCCCCGACCCGCAGAACCCTGAGTTTTAGCAGCTGGGGTTAGCAGCCCCAATGATCGCACCCATGTAGAAGGTTCCTTTGCGCTGAGAGGGTACGTGGCCTCTCGCAGCAAGGGAACCTTCTGCTCTGCAGAAAGCCCACTATCTTCTGCAACAAAACCCACCCTATCGAGAACGCTTATTCTTTTTCTGTTTCTGCCTGCCGGGTTCGGTATCTGGGGTATCGTCCACCAGCAGCGAGAGCGAGATGCGTTTGCGGGGTGCATCCACCTCAACCACGCGAACCTGCACAATGTCGCCGCTGCGCACCACATCATGGGTGTTGTGCACGCGGCGGCGGCTCATCTGCGAAATATGCACCAGCCCGTCTTGGTGCACCCCAATATCGACGAACGCGCCGAATGCCGCCACGTTAGAGACCACACCCTCAAGTACCATGCCCGGGGCGAGGTCTTCGATACGTGAGATGGTCTCTGAGAACTGTGCGGTGCGGAATTCCGGGCGGGGGTCACGGCCGGGGCGCAGCAGCTCCGCAAAAATATCACGCACCGTGTAGTCGCCCGCTGTATCAGTGATGTAGTCGGCAGGGCGCAGCCCCATCAGCGCTTTCTCGTTCTCTGATGTTCCTGGCACGGTGAGCGCCCCGGCGGCCCACACGGCGCCGTTGCGGGCGCGGGCATCCGCAATAATGCGCCGCGCAATGGGGTACGATTCGGGGTGCACGGCAGAGGCGTCTAGGGGCTCCACCCCGCCTGTGATACGCACGAACCCGGCCGCCTGCTCGTAGGCTTTAGGGCCCAGCCGGGGCACGTTAAGCAGCTCGGTTCGGGAAGTAAAGGGGCCGTTCTCGTTGCGGTAGGCAACGATGTTTTCGGCGACGGTTCGGTTCAGCCCGGCTACGCGCGCCAGCAGCGGGGCTGAGGCGCTATTGAGGTTCACGCCCACGGCGTTCACGCAGTCTTCGACGGTCGCATCAAGCCCCCGGCGCAGGGCGGTAACGCTCACATCATGCTGGTATTGGCCCACGCCGATGGATTGCGGGTCGATTTTGACAAGTTCGGCGAGCGGGTCTTGTAAGCGCCGGGCGATAGAGACGGCACCGCGTAAGGTCACATCCAGTTCGGGGAGTTCTTCGCTGGCGGTTGCGGAGGCCGAGTAGACGGATGCGCCCGCCTCAGAGACAGTGATTTTTTGTGCTTTCTCGTACCCGCCAGCACGCAGGCGCACCAGCAGCTCAGCAGCAAGTTTGTCCGTCTCGCGTGAGGCGGTGCCGTTACCGATGGCGATGAGCTCAACCCCGTGGGTGCGCACGGCGTTTTCAAGCCGGGTGAGCGCAGCATCCCAGTCGTGGCGGGGTGCGTTCGGGTAGATGGTGAAAGCGTCAAGCACTTTCCCGGTGCCATTAATGACGGCGCATTTAACGCCGTGTTTCAGGCCGGGGTCTAGGCCCAGGGTGGTGCGCTGCCCGGCGGGTGCGGCAAGCAGAATGTCGCGCAGGTTTGAGGTGAATACGTCGATGGCTTCACGTTCTGCGGTTTCAAAAAGGTTTTCACGGATGCGCTCGGCCAGGCGTGGGTGCAGGCGTTTGCGCCAGGCGGCGCGTACAGTGGCGGCAAGCCAGCCGAGCACGCGGTCTTCGCTGTCGACAGTGTTGAGCACCTGCACGGGGATGCGCAGGGCTGCGGCTACTTCCCGCTCATATACCGAACGTGCGTTCTTGTAGTTTTCGGCGGCTGCACGGGCGGCTTCACGCTGTTCACCTTTGAGGTGGCTGAGCGGCGGCGGGGGTGTGGCTGCGTCAATACTGAGTTTCACGATTCCCGCCTGGCGTGCGCGCAGCAGCGCAAGCACACGGTGGGAGCGGATGCTGCGGATGCGCTCTGAGAAGTCGAAATAGTCGGCGAATTTTGCGCCTTCACTGTCTTTACCAGCGATGAGCCGGGTTGAGATGGTGCCGGTGGCGACTAGCTTGTCGTAGAGCCGCCCGGTGAGTGCGGGGTCTGTGGCGGCGCGGTCGATCAGAATGGCACGTGCCCCTTCAAGCGCCTCTTCAACGGTGGTAATGGCGTATTCTTCGCCCTCCCCGGTTTCGTTCACGTAGGCAGCGGCAATATCGTACACACCGGCAAGAGGCACCTCCAGCAGGTCTTCAACGAGCGCGTCCAGCCCGGCGGCGCGTGCCTGCTGGGCTTTGGTGATGCGCTGGCTGCGGTAGGGGGCGTAGAGGTTTTCCAGCTCGGTTTTGGTGCGGGCTGCGCGAAGCCCGGCGAGCAGCTGCTCGTAGGTAAGCGGGTCTATAGCCCCTTCGGTGTAGCGTTCGGTGAGGGCGGCGCGGACGGCTTCTCGCCGCTGGTTGAGTGCGCGCAGCTGGGTGAGGCGCGTATGAAGGGCCCGCAGGTTCGTGTCGCTCATGCCGCCGGTGACTTCTTTACGGTAGCGGGCGATGAAGGGCACGCTGGCGCCGGAGTCGAGCAGGGCAATAACGGCGTTAACGTTCGCTGGGGCGAGGTGCAGTTCTGCGGCGATGCTTTCCGCTTCTTCCCCTGCCCCGGATGTGTTCAGGGTGCCGTTGCGGGACTGGGGGCTGTGTGGGTGGGGGCTGTGCGCGTGGCTGCGGTTCCCCGGTGCTGGTGCCGATGCTGTCCCCTGCCCGTCCGCCGGGTTGTGAGGTGCGGGCCGGGGTGCGGCATCACCGTCACGGTTGCTGCTGTTTGCGGGTTTCGGATGGGGGCGTTGTGCGCTCATTCTTTTAGTTTCGCACCGTCGCGGGGTTCTCTGCCACTTGAGGCGGCGTGTTCGGCGTGTTTCTGCAGTGTACCGGGGTAAGTGGCGGCTGCAGAGCACACTAATGGCGGGGCCAGCGCATCCCTTGATGGGTGCGGGAGCCCCGCCATTATGAGCGCTTGAGCGCTATAACCCTATTTCTTGTCGTCTGAAGTCTGTTTCAGATCCACGATCGGGTTGGACTGGGTGATACTGGTCTCGGGAACCTCTGGGTGCAGCTTGTTCTTCACGAACCAACCGATCGCGAGCCCGCCGAACCAGATGGGCATTAGCATAAGCCCCGCGCGGGTATCTTCGGCGGTTGCCAGAATGCAGACGGAGAATGCGAAGAACGCCAGCACAACCCAGCACATCACCACGCCGCCGGGCATGCGGTACACGCTCTTGGCGTGCAGCTGGGGGCGTTTACGGCGGTAGCACAGGTAGCTAATGAGGATCATGGACCATACGAAGATCACGAGCACAGCCGCCATAGTGGTCACCAGCGTGAACGCCCCAATAATGGAGTCGCCCGCGTAGAGCAGCACGATACTTGAGAGCAGCAGCGTGGAGGTGAGGAATAGTGCGTTGCGGGGCACGCCTTGGGCTGAGAGAACACCCAGTGACTTGGGGGCGTCGCCTTCCTGCGCCAGGCCGTACACCATGCGTGAGGTGGAGAAAATACCCGAGTTCGCCGATGAGGTTGCCGAGGTGAGCACCACAGCGTTCACTATGTGGGCGGCGATGCCGATCCCAGCTAGGCTGAACATGGTCACGAAGGGGCTTTTCGCAGGATCAATCTCGTTCCAGGGGTTCACCATGAGGATCACCAGAAGTGCACCCACGTAGAAGATAATGATACGTACCGGAACCGAGTTAATGGCTTTGGGCAGGGTTACGGTGGGGTTCTGGGTTTCTGCGGCGGTGGTGCCCACTAGCTCCGAGCCCATGAACGCGAAGATAGCGATCTGGAAGGCGCCGAGGAAGCCGAAGACTCCGTTGGGGAAGAACCCGCCGTGCTCCCACAGGTTAGCGATCTGTGCATGAGAACCGTTGGGCGCGGTAAAGCTGGTGGTTACCATCACGATACCAACCAGTATGAGTGCACAGATAGCGACGATCTTAATCATGGCGAACCAGAACTCGATCTCACCGAAGTTCTTCACCGAGGGCAGGTTCAGTGCCAGTAGCGCGATAATGACGATAAGTGCAGGTACTGCTTTAGGTAAATTAGGCCACCACAATTGGCTGTAATCTACGATAGCGATAATATCCGCCACCGCCGTAACCACCCACATAAACCAGTACGACCAGCCGAGAAAGAACCCTGCTGGTCGCCCCACGAGGTCGGCGGTGAAGTCGGAGAATGATTTGTACTTGAGGTTCGAGAGAAGGATCTCGCCCATCGCGCGCAGCACAAGGAAAATGGCGGCGCCAATAACAATGTAAACCAGTAGGATAGAGGGCCCGGCTTTGGAGATTGCCTTGCCCGAGCCCATGAATAGGCCGGTACCGATGGCACCACCAATGGCGATGAGCTGAATATGCCGGTTGCTCAGCCCGCGGTGCAGTTCTTCAGCTTGGCCCGTACTCTCTGCCGCCGGTGCGGCGTTTTCGTGAGGTTGCTGCATCACAGTTCCTCTTTCGTGGTTGGATCCCGGTTCGGCGTGGGACAGCCCCGACTTTCGGGGCAAACTTTGGTGTTACAACCCATGATGTGTAGGAAACTACCAAATGTTTTGAATATATATTCTACATAACTAATTCGGCATGTAGTAGTTATTTTTAAGTTGAGTGTTATAAATCTATGTCTTATATCATACACGGTACGATGCGGGGTGTCGCAAGTCATGGCAAGGATTTCACAGACAGCCTTTAGTGCCGCGAAAAGCAAGGGGACCCTGAGGTAATTCCACACATTGAGATACATTAGACATTCAAGTGGAAGGTTCACATGATACGCTAACCTGCGGCACACTTAAAAATATTCATTCGTTCATCAGAATAATAATACACTTTCTTGGGGCAACTTCAACCTAATGAGTACCCCAGAGGCAGCCCCAGTACCCACACACGGTACTGCCAGCAGCAATACACTGACTGCCCCTTCATTTTCATCTGCACCGCTGGATCTTTTTCACCTCTCGTCGCTCTCGGCATAAACTGACTGTTCCTGAGGTTTCCGGGAGGGGGCTGCAACATGCCGATATCATCCCTCCCAACGCACCCTCTCCCCTGCTATAGCAACGAAGAATAATGCTTACGGCAAAAAATATGTAGAAACTTTACAAATCAACAAATTTTTCTGTTCTTTGCCGCTACAATTGCAATACCCGGTGCGGAAACACCGCATCACTCACACCTTCACAGACATCAGGAGAACACACACTCATGGGTAAACTATCAAACACCGCACTGCGTCTGACCGCTGGGGCGCTCATTCTTGATGCAGGCGTTAAGAAACTCGGCGCAGATGAGAACACCTATGCATTCTTACAGCAGATGGCTGCATCCGGTGTGCCCGCTGTCGCCAAGCTGGAGCCGAAAACCTTCGGCAAACTTATTTCATACTCGGAAACCGCGCTCGGCGCCACCCTGCTGACCCCTTTCATCCCCAGCCGTCTGGCGGGTGCCGGGCTGACCGCTTTCAGCGCAAACCTCATGACCATGTATTTCCGCAACCAGGACATGCACGATAAAGCCTTCCGCCCCACCCAGGACGGGCAGCAGCTTGCCAACAACATCGTGATGCTCGGCGCGGGTCTGGCACTGCTGTTCTCCGGCAAGAAAAAGTAGCCTGCACGGCGAATGTGCGGTCATAAAGGCCAAACGGGGGCAGGTTCTTCATTCGCATGAAGAAACTGCCCCCGAAACTTTTAGCCCCCAGAATTTTTAACAGTGCCCGCCGCCGCGCGCCGCTACGTTATCCTGATAGGTATGTCATCTCAAGAGCAGAACACCTCCGCAGGCGCATCGTTAGAACCCGAAACTTCACAGGATTCCGCTAAGAAGCAGGTTCCGCCCGAGTTCTTCCGCCAGCCCTACTCCTTCGTGCGCCGCGGCGACCGCCTGACCTCGCGCCGCCAAAAAGCGTGGGACACCTACTCCCAAACCCACGTGCTCGACATACCCCGGCTGCGGGCAGATACCTCTGTAGCCCCCGAAGCCACCTTCGACCCGGTCACAATCTACGGGCGCGAAGCCTACCAGGTGGTCGAAATCGGTTCCGGGCTGGGTGAAGCAATCGTGCACCGCGCCTGTGAAATGCCCGAGGCAAACTTCCTTGCCGTTGAGGTCTACACCCCCGGCATTGCGGATCTGCTGCTCAAGATGGGGCAGGCCGGGGTTGAGAATGTGCGCGTCGCTCAGGCTAATGCCCCCGAACTGCTCGATAACATGCTGGAAGAAAATTCGGTTGATGAGCTCTGGGTTTTCTTCCCCGACCCCTGGCACAAGTCACGCCACCATAAACGCCGCCTGGTCTCCCCCGCTTTTGCCGATAAGGTTGCGCGCGTGCTCAAACCCGGCGGAATCTGGCGCCTAGCCACCGACTGGGAAGAATACGCCCACGTGATGCGCGACGTTATGGAGGCGCACCCCGATTTCGAGAACATGCACGCCGGTGAAGGCGCTACCGAGGACGACCCCGTGGGTGGTTGGGCGCCGCGCTGGGAGGGGCGCATCCTGACCAGCTTTGAGAGGAAGGCCCGTGAGGCGGGCCGCCGCTCCCACGACCTGACGTATAGGCGTAAGACCAAGTAGTACACCACTCAGTAGCAGGAAATAAAAGCCAATGTCGAATATCTGTATCTACTGTGATGAGAGCACCCACCTACCGCATGATGGGCACCCCTATATGGTTCTGGGTGCTCTCTGTTGTCCGAAAGATAAAGTGGAAGAAGCCTCACGACGTATCGCCGAGATACGCGCAAAACATGGGTTGCCTCCTCGTCTTGAAATCAAGTGGACGAGCGTGTCCCCTGCAAAATTAGAGTTTTATATAGATATTGTGGACTATTTTTTTGACGATGATGATTTATCTTTTAGGTCGGTCATCACGCCTAAAGAGGGACTCTCCCATGATAGGTTCAGTCAAACACATGACGATTGGTACTACAAGATGATGTTTTACCTTATCCGTAATGCCCTGCCCGGCAAAGATAAATCCTATATCTACATTGATAAGAAAGACACATTGGGCGGCGAGAAGGTTAGGCGTTTACAGGAGATATTGGCTAACAGCCAATACGACTTTGACCGCCAAAAAGTACGACGGCTGCAGATTGTAGAATCACATCATGTAAACCTCTTACAGGTGGCTGATCTACTTATTGGCGCCATTAATTACGAAAACCGGGGGCTTCACACAAGCAAGGCCAAGATTCGGCTTATCGCTCGTATTAAGGAACGGGCGGACCGGTCTACTCTCACGAAGTCAACGCTACCTAATGAAGCCAAATTTAATCTTTTCCGATGGACTCCCAGGGGTTAAACGCAATGGATTTGTATCCCATCACCCCGCCATTTGGGAAGATTCCAGAAGAGAAAATCATAGAGAAACTATACGAGAGATTTTGTAATGACCTCATAGATTCTCAACCGATGTGGCACAATAAACCGTTGAAAATGCGCTGGCATGTACCCATTAATGGGCGTCATGCAATCTTTCATCATATTATTACTGACAGCGATATTGGCCAGTTCAGCAGTGAAGCTAATAGACCCTTATCGCCTGACCGATGCGCCCGTCTCCATTGGATTGCACCACTGATTCGGAGTACAAATTCTTGTTTTCCAGAATCAGAGAATAATGATATTCGTTGGTGGGAATCTATACGCAGAAATAACGCTGGTAAGCGTTATAGTATCACCACTGCGAACTATGATTACCTCATTGTTATTGATGAGCGTGCAGATTATGCTCTCCTGGTGACAGCTTTCTACGTTGAACACAATCATCGGCGAAACAAGCTCAGGAAAGAGCATGACAACTTCTGGCGACACCATCGAATAAAGCTAGGGAGATAAAGCAAGAACCGCTTGCCTAGCAAACGGTTCCAGATACTCCTTCAGCATCTTGGCTGATGAGCTATATCAAGCATATCAAGCTATACCGCCCAATACGCATTTTCGTGTCATTTCTCACTTCGGTCCAGAGCACAGATCCGGTTGATGCTGTAGTCACCCACACGCGTATAAATTGCTCGGTGGACTATAGAGCCTATCGGCTCTCGTCTAACCAGCAAAAGGGATATATCATGCGTTTCTTGAGTTCCTGAGAGTTATTTCTGCCGGTACAGCACCACCGCCGAGGAGCGTTTGCGCGGTGCCGGGCGCTGCCCCCGCTGGATGTTCACCACATCCCCGCGGGTGCTGGCTGCGAACACTCGTTCCGCCAGGCCCAGTTTGGCGTGCGCATCCTCAAGTTGGGCTTGCAGGCGGGCGATGTGCTCCTGGTGTTCCTCAACCATCTCTTCAAGCTCAATAATCCGGCGGATTCCCTCCAGCGAAACGCCTTCCTGCGAGAGCTGCTGAATACGCTGAAGTAAATCCACATCGCGCTGCGAATAGCGCCTGGCCTTACCCGGCGCACGCGAAGGCTGCACCAGCCCCAGGCGGTCGTATTGGCGGAGCGTCTGCGGGTGCATGCCCGCCAGCTCCGCCGCCACCGAAATCACAAAAACCGGCCGGTCGGCACTGTAGGCAGATGCCGACGACTGCTTATTATGGGCACTCATAAGCTACCTAACTTTCTTCAAAAGGTCCTCACGGGGGTTCTCCTGCGGTGCTAGGGCAATGAATTTCTCGAAGGCTTCCTTCGCTTCATCGCTCAGGTTCTGCGGCAGGTGCACCTCGGGAATCACCAGCAGGTCGCCGGTGCCCGACTTGGTTGTGAACCCGCGTCCTTTCGCACGCAGTTTACGGCCCACGCTGCCGGGGGTCAGCCGCAGTTTGACGGTTTTACCGCCGGGTACGGGTACTTCCAGCACACCACCGTTGACTGCCTCATCCAGGGTGACGGGGGCACGCAGCACCAGGTTGTTTCCTTCGCGGCTGTAGTGCGGGTCATCCGAGACGCGCACGGTCACCATCAGGTCACCGCCGGTTCCGGGGCGCCCCTTGCCGCGCACACGCACTTTCTGCCCATCCTTCACACCCGCCGGGATGCGCGCCTCAGTGCTCGTGCCGTCCGGCAGGAACACGGTCGCGGTGGTGCCTGTGTACGACTGCGGCAGAGTAATGCGGGTGCTGGTGGAAAGGTTATTATCCTGCGGGGCGCGCTTGCGCCCACCACCGCCGAAGCCGCTGCCACCAAACCCGGCATCGCTGAAGTCGGCGCTCGTGAACCCTGCGGTACGGCGTGAACCGCCCGCGCCGCCAGCGCCACCACCGAAGAGCCCGCCGAGCAGGTCTTCAATGTTGATGCCTTCGCCACCGCCGCCGGTGGTGAAGTGCACGTTTTGGCCGCCAAAGCCGCCGCCAGCGCCACCAAACCCGGATGCGCCGCCTCCGAAACCGCTGCCGCCGAACCCTGCGGCACCGTATTTGCGGATCTGGTCGTATTCTTCGCGCTGCTTTTTATCCGAGAGCACGTCGTAGGCTTCGGAGACTTCCTTGAATTTCTTCTCCGCTGTCTCGTTCCCGGGGTTCAGGTCCGGGTGGTATTTGCGCGAGAGTTTGCGGTAGGCCTTTTTAATATCAGAGTCGGAGGCATCTTCTTTCACACCGAGGGTTTTATAAAAGTCTTCTGACAGCCAGTTTTCGCTTGCCATGTAGTTCTCCTTTCCCGTCGTCCGGGGTTCTTGTAACGCCCCGCCCAAAGGGGCACAACCTTAGTTTTTAATCCTATATAAAGTTTAGTCTACTAGACTCAATTTTGGAAGAGAAATCCCAGAAAATCCGCGGAAATATGCGGCAAACGGGCGGGTTCTCAATTTCTCAAGAACCCGCCCGTTGTGTGCTCTACGGAGTGTTTATTCGGCGGCAGCCACCGCGACCTGGGCGGTGCGTACCACGCGCTCTTTCACGCGGTAACCATAGCGCAGAACCATCGAAATGTGGTCCGGTTCTACCCCGCTGGTCGGCTGCTGCATGACCGCTTCGTGAATATTCGGGTCGAAGGGCTCGCCCACCTCACCGAAGCGTTCCACGCCTTCCTTTTTGAGGGATTCCTCAAGCTTGGTGGCGATCGCAGCGAAGGGGCCTTCCTTCAGGTCGCCGTGCTTGCGTGCGGCGTCGATATCGTCGAGCACCGGCAGAAGCAGGCTCACAATATCGCTCGCTACAAACTCCCGAAGCTGCTCTTTCTCGCGGGCGGCACGGTTCTTGAAGTTCGTGAACTCCGCCTGCAGGCGAAGCAGGCTGTCCAGGCGTTCTGCCGCGAGTTTCGCATCCTCTGAGGGTGCTTCCTCGCTCGGTTCGGGGGTTTCCCCCACCGCAGCATCAGCCACGGCAGGGGCTTCCTCAGCCTCGGGGTGACCTTCGGCGGCGGGGGCATTGAAGGCCTCCTCCAGCGGGTCGCCCGCAGTGTTTTCGTGTTCAGCCATGATTACTTCTTCTCGTCTTCGTCCTCGTCGATAACTTCGGCGTCTACAACGTCCTCATCATCCTTGGAGGAAGAAGCGGAGTCTGCATTAGCCTCTGCCTGTGCGGAAGCGTACAGGGCCTCGCCCAGCTTGGTCTGGGATGCCTGCAGCTTCTCCAGGGCGGACTTCACGGCATCGTCGTCATCGCCTTCAAGAGCCTTCTTGAGCGCATCGACATCGCCCTGAACCTCAGTCTTGACGTCTTCGGGCAGCTTCTCGCCGTTCTCCTTCAGCAGCTTATCGACGGAGTATGCCACGGACTCGGCGGCGTTGCGGGTGTCGGCTGCCTCGCGGCGTGCCTTATCCTGCTCTGCGTGAGCCTCGGCATCCTTGACCATGCGGTCAATGTCGTCCTTCGAGAGGGAGGTGCCGCCGGTGATGGTCATGGACTGCTCAGCACCGGTGCCCTTGTCCTTCGCGGAGACGTGCACAATGCCGTTGGCGTCAATATCGAAGGTGACCTCAATCTGGGGTACGCCGCGCGGTGCGGGGGCGATACCGGTCAGCTCGAAGGTACCCAGGTTCTTGTTGTCGCGGGTGAATTCGCGCTCACCCTGGAACACCTGAATCGACACGGAAGGCTGGTTGTCTTCAGCGGTCGTGAAGGTCTCAGAACGCTTGGTCGGAATAGCGGTGTTGCGCTCGATCAGCTTGGTCATCACGCCACCCTTAGTTTCGATACCGAGGGACAGCGGGGTCACGTCGATCAGCAGAACGTCCTTGCGGTCGCCCTTGAGCACACCAGCCTGCAGGGCTGCACCCATTGCCACAACCTCATCGGGGTTAACACCCTTGTTGGGTTCGCGGCCGGTGAGTTCCTTCACCAGCTCAGCCACGGCGGGCATACGGGTGGAACCACCTACGAGCACAACCTCGGAAATGTCCGATACCTTAATGCCTGCTTCCGCAATAACGTCCTGGAAGGGCTTCTTGGTGCGTGCCAGCAGGTCGCTGGTGAGGTCCTCAAACTTTGCGCGAGTGAGCTTCTCGTCCAGGTGAATGGGGCCTTCGGGGGTTACCGAGAGGTACTGCAGCGAAATGTTGGTGCTGGATGCACTGGAGAGCTCCTTCTTAGCCTGCTCAGCTGCCTCCTGCAGACGCTGCAGAGCGATCTTGTCTTTGGAGAGGTCTGCACCGGTCTTGGACTTGACCTGCTCAAGCAGCCAATCCACGACGCGCTGATCCCAGTCGTCGCCGCCCAGGCGGTTGTCGCCGCTGGTTGCGCGCACCTGAATGGTGGAGAAGCCGTCTTCGTCCTTGCCAACTTCAAGCAGGGAGACGTCGAAGGTACCGCCGCCAAGGTTACCCTTGTCCAGGCCGTAAGCCAGTGCTGCTGCGGTCGGCTCGTTCACGATACGCAGAACGTTCAGACCCGCGATTTCACCGGCTTCCTTGGTGGCCTGGCGCTCAGCGTCGTTGAAGTATGCGGGGACGGTGATAACCGCATCGGTTACCTTGTCGTTCAGGTAGGATTCGGCGTCGCCCTTGAGCTTCTGCAGAATACGTGCAGAAATTTCCTGCGGGGTGTATTTCTTGCCGTCAATTTCAGTCGTCCAGTCGGTGCCCATGTGGCGCTTGACGGACGAGATGGTGCGGTCAACGTTGGTGACTGCCTGGCGCTTTGCCACGCTACCGACCAGAACGTCGCCGTCCTTGGAGAATGCGACGACGGAGGGGGTGGTGCGGGCGCCTTCAGCGTTTGCAATAACTACGGGGTCGCCACCTTCGAGGGTGGATACGACCGAGTTGGTGGTGCCGAGGTCGATACCGACTGCACGTGCCATGTTTTTGTACTCCTTAGTGTTATGCCCCGCTTCTTGGCGAGGCGGGTTCCTTGGTTAGATTTTCGGGGCGTGAGGGGTTTTAGGCCGAGCGCATGCACGGTAGAGAGTGTGCTTGGATTGCTGCCCAGCGAGTGACCCCTTGAGCCTCATGTACTCAAGTTTTACACATGGTTGGACAGATGTCAACAGACTTGAGCGGAAAAGACTCAACTTTTTGAAGTGGACGGGAGTTAGGAATGGGCGGCAAAGGGTGACGTGCTGGTGGTTTTAGGGCGGAAAGACGCGGAAACTAAGGGATTTGCGGGTGATAATCCGCGTGATCGCTAGGGGCTCTTCTGCCCCACCCCACGCAGTGTGTGAGGTTAACAACGGGAAATCCGATACATAGGGTCACCCTCGCCCTATGATGGAGGGTGAGTGTTCGCTCTAGGTTGAAGGACTGCTAAGGATAATGACAGAGACATCAAAAAATTCTGAGACTTCTAAAAGAACTAAGTCTTGGTGGAGTAAAAATTGGTTCTATATAACACTGGTTTTAGTAGCTGTTGTCGGTGGCGGATGCGCATTTACACTCCCCTACCACTTTCAACGGGAGGGCGATAATATATGGAGCCTACGTCAAGCTATCCTTGCCGCTACCGGTGGTGTTCTTGCGATACTTACTTTATGGGAGAATCGCCGCAAGAATATTCAGGAGAAAGAAAAGAACGACCAAGACCATACTCGACAGGTACACGCTGAACGACGCGCTCGTTATGCCAAAGCGATTGAACAGCTCGCCGACGATAAATCCGCTATCCGCCTTGGAGGCGTCTACACCTTAGCCAAGCTCGTTGATGATTGGTTAGATGACGAGAAAACTCTCCCTTCTATGGAGAAACGCCGTCAAGAAGGACAAATTATTATCGACAGCCTGTGTGCGTATATACGTTCTTCTTTTCCGTTGGCTGAACGCCATGATGAACTTACTCTTAGTTACGAAGAATATCAGCAGAAATACCAAGGTAAAAACCAGGCTATACAGTCCGTTAAAAATTCTGCAGATAATTCCACTCCCAAAGCTGAAAAACACCAAGACGACAAACAATCAAACCAATCTCATGAAGAGTTTGTACACGATAAATCGCTTTTCCGGGAAGAAAAGGAGGTTCGTCAAACAATTCTGTCAGAAATTAAAAAACGTCTTAATGGTGGAGAGGTCAAACGTGAAAATGGTAAAAATGAAATTAAACCCGGAACGTGGTCATATTTTGAGTATGATTTCTTAAACACAGTTTTCTGCTACCGTGTTGGTTTTCGCAACAGCTATTTCGGCGCCTCCTTAAACTTCTCCGGGGTGGAATTCACCGAGTTCGTTGACTTCTCCGGGGTGAAATTCACCGAGTTCGTTGACTTCTCCGGGGCGAAATTCACCCAGGATGCTTACTTCTCCAGGGCGAAATTCACCGAGTTCGTCGACTTCTCTGGGGCGGAATTCACCGGGGACACTGACTTCTCTGGGGCGGAATTCACCAGGGACACTGACTTCTCCAAGGCGGAATTCACCAGGGACACTGACTTTTCCTGGGCGACCTTCACCGGGGACACTAACTTTTCCTGGGCGACCTTCACCGGGGACACTGACTTCTTCAAGGCGAAATTCACCGGGAGCACTGATTTCTCCGGGGCAACTTTCACCGATAATGCTAGCTTCTCTGGGGCGACCTTCACCGGGAACGCTAGCTTCTTTGAGGCGACCTTCACCGGGAACGCTAGCTTCTCTGGGGCGACCTTCACCGGGAACGCT
>ERZ773001.357-NODE-357-length-18781-cov-141.603_pt1 | contig 18781 bp, 21 predicted proteins | sample MGYA00511673_ERZ773001 | MGnify/ENA primary metagenome ERZ773001 (study PRJEB29015, sample SAMEA2738091) | human oral metagenome | biome: human oral; feature: human-associated habitat; material: saliva | place: China | collected 2162 ... | reverse complement strand
GTGGGTGGTGTGGCGACCGTGCAGCACGCGGCGACTGCGGTACCCAAGGGCGGCGGCAGGGCACCCCTTCGGCATGCGGGAGGCTGCAGTACCCGAGGGTGGCGGCAGGGCCTGGCCGGGCTTCGAGCCGACGCGCCGAGCCGAAGGCTCGCGGCGCGGACGGCGAGCGGGCGGGCCGCCGCCCTCGGGTGCAGAGAGCAGCTGGGGAGGAGGACCGACGCACTTGAGCACAGAGAAGGGCCACCGGCACTGCGCAGTAACGATAGAGAACGCCGACCCTACCCATCATCAGCACGGCCGCCGAGGCCCCGCACGAACATGGCAACCACGTCCACAATGTAGAGGCCTGTGCCACAAATCTTTCTCACGTCATAAACTTTCAGCGCATCCATTCTTACAACATCTAGGAGCACCCATGAAGCGTCGTCTTACTGCCGCCGCTCTCGTCCTCATTTTCCCGCTTAGCATGGCTGCCTGCGGGTCCCAGTCCACGGCTGACGCCTGCAAGGAAATCGCGACGGCACGCACTTCCGTTCACCAGTACTCGGCCGAACACTCGATTTTGGACATGCCTTTCGACGAAGTCCCAGATCATCTGAAGAAGCTGCTGGACATGTACAGGGACGCCGGTAAGAAGGTCAGCAACAAGGAAGTCAAGGCTGCCTTCAACGATGTCCTCAAGGACCTCGACAAGCACGTTGAATTCTACAGGGACGACACTCCTACCACGTCGCCGGAATACGAGCAGAATGAGCAAGACATCGACGACCACGGAAAGGTACTGAAGAACCTCTGCGGGTTTACCTTGGACTGGTGAGCAGTTGCTGACGCGCACACCATGCCGGGAGGGGTACCCGAGGTGGGTTACCCCTTCCAGCAGCCACTCATACACGACTTCGAGCACCCCTGTAGCGACGCCTCGCAGAGTGGTGCCACGGATCACCCAGTAACCACCCCACAAATTATTTTCAACCGATAGACTTTCAGCGTACCGATCATCATGACACATAGGAGCACTCCCATGAAGCGTCGCATCATCGCCGCTGCCCTCGTCCTCGTCTTCCCATTCAGCATGGCCGCCTGCAGCTCGCAGTCCAAGGCTGCCGCCTGCAAGGAGATCGAGAAGGCCCGCGACACTGCCGTCGCCGAGGCACAGAAGGGCAACATCGACTACACCGACGAGAAGGCTCTCAAGGACCAGTTGAAGAAGGTCACCGACGTCTACAAGAAATCGCTGAAGAAGGTCAAGAACAAGAAGGTCAAGAAGGCATACAAGGCTGTGCTCGATGACCTCGACAAGTACGTCGACCTGCTGACCAAGTCGACCCTGGCCAACACCTCTGATCTCGAGGCTGTCAGGGACGATCTCTCCAAGCACGGCGAACAGCTGAACAATCTCTGCGGTTTCAAATGGGACAAGTGACGCCTCACTAGTACCATCCACACCGTGAGGAGGGAGCCCCAGTGGCTCCCTCCTTTCGCATCCTGTCCCAGTGCGGGCAGCGCCCCTGGCCCACGCTTCTTCATGACGATAGACTTTTCAGGCGTTCATCGTCACACATCAAGGAGTACCCATGACGCGCCGCCTTGCAGCCGCAGCCCTCGTCCTTCTCTTGACGATCGGCATGGGTGCCTGCAGCTCCCAGTCCAAGGCCGACGCCTGCGCAGAGATCGAGAAGGCCCGCAACGCTGTCCTGGAGCAGTCCGATTCCCTGGATTCGGCAACCGACGCTGACGATTTTAAGAGCAAGATGGATCTCTTCGTGGGCATCTACAAGGACGCCGCCAACAATGTGTCCAACAAGGAGGTGTCGGCAGCGTACCAGGATGTGCTTGCCGACCTCGATAAGATCAACGAGGCGATGGGAACTGAAACCTTCGATTACTATTCCGACGAGATGCTGACCCTCACGCAGGATCTGACCGAGCACGGTGAGAAGCTCAACGAGCTGTGCGGCTTCTCATGGGATCGATGACGCTCCGCTGACAGTCTCGCTATGCACGCCCAGGCACTGTCGACCACCTCGACATGGCGGATAGTCGCAGCACGAGAGGGCCTGTACCGCGTCTACGAAAGACGATAGACTCTCGGCGTATCGTCATCACAGCCCCTAGGAACGTTCTCATGAAACGGCGCATTCTCGCAGCTGCCCTCGTCCTCATCTTCCCGCTCGGCATGGCCGCCTGCGGCTCCCAATCTAAGGCGGCCGCCTGCGAGCAGGTCCAAAAGGCTGCGGACAAGGCATCGAAGGAAGTCTTGTCTTCCTCCTCGTCGACCGGCACCCCCAGCAACAAGACACTGAGGGATCGCGTGGACAAGACCGCCGCCGTCTACAAGGCTTCAGCCAAGAAGGTGAAGAACAAGAAGGTGAAGAAGCTGTACAACGCTTTTGTCGCCGACATGGAAAAGATCGTGGAGATCTACGACGACGGGGACACCGACTTCACATCCTCACAGTTCGACTCCACCATGGACAGCCTCGATGCGAATGCACGCAAGCTCTCCGACACCTGCAACCTACATTGGGATTTCAATAACTAGCAGTCAGTAGACGCACGCAGCATCACCTGCTTTTTTGAAACACGGTAAGCTGTCACTACTTCAACCCACATCACATCAAGGAGTATCCCCATGAAGCGTCGCATCGCTGCAGCCCTTCTCGTCACCCTACTTCCCCTCGGCATGGCCGCCTGTGGATCTCAGTCCAAGGCCGACGCCTGCAAGGAGGTCCAGGACGCAGCCGCCAAGGTCGTCGAGGACTTCACCGCCTCCAGTGCGGCGCTGACGGACCCGCAGGCACTGAAGGATCAGATGGCCAAGACTGCCGATACCTTCAAGGAAGCCGCCAAGAAGGTCAGCAACAAGGAGGTCAAGGACGTTCTTGATCCCTACGTGGAGTCCCTGAACAAGCTCAAGGACATGGATCCCGCCGGTGCTCTGAGCGGCGACACGGAGTACACCACCGCCGTGTCCGATGCCTCCACGAAGGCGAACGCGCTCGCTTCCCTGTGCGGTATCAGCGGCGGCCTCAACAACTGACACGCTGACGTCCTCAGCTGCGTGAGGGAGGGATGACCCGATGGGTCTCCCTCCCTCACGCATGTCGCCCGATGCCCGACCTGTTAGTGCGGGCAGCACCCGGCCCAGCCAAGGCCTCGTCATTCCAGGCCCAAGCGCTCGCACATTGCTCCCCCTCGCCGCTGAGGGTGCCGCTTCGTGCCCGTCTCACCGCTCCCCGGGCCTTGAGTCTGACAGGTAACTATCACTAAACTAAGGGCATGCACAGTGCCGCGCCAACCACACGACCCGCCCCCGCACGCGCCCCGAAGACAACCCCGGACAACGCGCGCGGGCGCGCCCACAAGCACCCACACACACGGCAGCACAAGAGTCCCCGCATGCGCAAGCTACAGCGCAACGGCTGGATCTCCGACCAGCACGGCGCATGGACGATGATGGCTTTCCCGCCGCTGCTCGGGTGGGCACTATCCTTCACTTTCTCGTGGACGGTCGTGCTCATGCTCGTGGCGTGGGCGATGGCATTCCAAATGTTCTCCGCCGTGTGCCTGTGGGTCAAAACCCCCGCCAAGCGCCGCTCCCGGATCGCCCCGGCAGTCATCACCTACGCCGTGCTCGCTGCACTCCCCGGCGCCACCCTGCTGGCCCTGCGCCCGCAGCTGCTGTGGTGGGCGATCGCCTTCGCACCCCTGGCCTCGTCCGCGCTCTACCTCGTATGGAAGGGCCGCGAGCGCTCCCTGGGTGCCCGTGCGGCCTCGATCCTGGCGGGTAACATCATGGGCCCCGTGGCGTTCTCGCTGGCGGTAGCAGACGGCTCACCGTCTGCGGTGACGCTTCACGCGTGGGCGACGTGCGCCGCGTTCGGCCTGCACTACATCGGCACGGTTCCGCTGGTTCGTTCGATGATCCGCGGCCGCAAGGATCCGCGCTGGGCAATGGGTTCCACGCTCCTGCATGCGGCGTTCACGCTGTGCGCGGCCGTGGCGTGGTGGTTCGGCGCGCTGGCGGTATGGCCGGTCCTCATGTGGGCGTGCCTGACTACACGCGCGTGGGTGATGCCGACGCTGAACCGGACCCGCGCGCGCCCCTTCTCTCCCAAGCTCATCGGATTCAGCGAGCTCGGCTGGTCAATTCTTCTCATTGTCTCGCTGCTGATCCCCTGATCCGCTGGACCCCGTTCGGGGGTCGTGGAAGCGTCCGAGTCGTCGGGCGCGCGGCAGGCGCATGCAGGCTCTACGCGCCGATACCCGCGGTGCGTGCAAACTCAGCGGCCACCGCGAGGAAGCGGTCGTTCTGCTCGCGCGAGCCGACCGAGACGCGCACGCCTTCGCGGAAGGGGCGCACGATGAGGCCGACGCGGGCGCAGGCCTCAACGAGGCCGTAGACGCTTCCGCGTAGCAGGTAGAAGTTGGACTGCGTGTCGGGGATGTCGTATCCGAGTTCGCGCAGGGCGGGAACGATGCGGTCGCGCTCAGAAATGATGTCGGCGACGGCGGCCTCGACGGTGTCCCGGTCCGCAAGCGAGGCCAGGGCACCGGCCAGCGCGAGTGAGTTGACGCCGAAGGGCACGAGGAGGGCCTGGATCGCGCCGATCACCTCGGGATCACCGATGGCGTAGCCGACGCGCACACCGGCCAGGGCGTGGGCCTTGGAGAAGGTGCGCATGACGATGACGTTGGGGTGTTCTTCGATGAGGGGGATTGCGGTGCGCACGTCGGGCTTGGTCGCGAAGTCGATGTAGGCCTCGTCGACAATGACCATGACGTCGTCAGGAACGTCCGCGACGAAGCCCGCGATGGCCTCGTAGGTGAGGGCGGGACCCGTCGGGTTGTTGGGCGAGCACACGATGAGCGCGACGGTGTCGGCCGTGATGGCCGCGCGCATGGCGTCGAGGTCATGGGTGGCGTCGGGCAGGAGCGCCACGGGCACGCCTTCGCCGCCCGCGGAGGGGATGGCGATCGGGTAGGACTCGAAGGAACGCCACGGGTAGACGACCTGGGTGCCGGGTTGGCAGACGGCGGACAGCGCGGCCACGAGTATTGCCGAGGATCCGGTACCGACGCACACCTGATCGGCGCCGACGCCGAAGCGGCTCCCGAGGGCCTGACGCAGGGGCGCGGCGGTCAGGTCGGGGTAGCGGTTGATCGTCTGAAGTTCGCGGGCGATCGCCTCCAGGACGGCGGGGCTGGGCGGGGTCGGCATCTCATTGGATGAGATTTTGACGGCGTCGGGCACCGACTTGCTGGGCTTGTAGCGGGGCAGGGAGAGGACGGCGGGCCGGAAGCGCAGGTTGCTCATGTGTGTAGTCCTATCCCATGGGGGTGCGCCGTGCAAGCAACGTCCCACTGCGCAAGAATGAACAAATGGAATTCATTGCTCGATTAGTTGCCACGATGGCCGGACTGTGGGTCACGACCCTCCTTGTTCCCTCGATCTCCATCACGTCGACGACGGCATCGTAAACCGTCATTGCCCTGGCGGTTATCGCCTTCGTGTTCACGCTGGTGAACTCGATTATCAAGCCCGTCGTCAAGACGCTGGCGTTCCCTCTGTACCTCCTCACGTTCGGCCTGTTTGCACTGGTGACGAACTCTGTCCTGTTTGCCCTGACGGGCTGGCTGTCAACGTCGTTGGGTATCCCCATGACGACGGGCGGATTCCTGTCTTGCCTGGCGGGCGCTGTTATCACGTCGGTGGTCGCCTCCGTCGTGTCGGGCGTCCTGCGGGACAAGAAGGCCGACCACAACTGAGCCTGTCCTCTCCTCCTCTCTCGAAGCGCATCACCTCTGGGTGATGCGCTTCGTTTGGTAGTGGTGGATGGTCGTGCGCGTGCTGGGGGTGAGTCCCAGGGCCTGGGTGCGTCGGGCTTCGGCGGCCGCGAGCGCACCGAGGCCGGGGTCGGACGAGGTGGCGGCCGCGTTCAGGGAGCTTCTGATCTCGTCCACGTACACGGAGGCGGAGTGCGAGCAGGGCACGGGGTCGGAGGCGTCGCACGTGGCCTCGTAGTCGTGAAACATGACGGTCGTGACGTTCTCTCCGCGCGTGGCGTACCCGTCGAGGCCTGGGACGATGTCTCCGGAGTTCTCGTAGGAGAGCACGGGGACGTCGGTCGGGGCAATGGTGGCTGTCGGGGAGCCGGCGGTGACGACGGAGACAACGTTGTAGCGGGAGCGCACGGCCGGGTCGGCGGCCAGTTGGGCGGCCATGATGCCGCCTTGGGAGTGCCCGGCGAACTCGACGGCCTCGCCCGGCGCGATTCCGGCGTCTTTCATCGCCTCCTGGATGGCGTAGAACTGGTCGGAAGCCATACCGCCCACACCCTGGAGGTTGGTGAGCATGTCCTGCGGCCCATCCGTGCCCACTGTGAAGGACTGCGTGCCGCGGATATCGACGGTCCACGAGCGCGTCTGCGTCCCGTCCTCCCCCGTCGTGACGTGCTCCTCGATGGCGATCTCGCCGTTGTTGGCGTCGCCGCCGTGCATGTCGACGATGTGGTCGATGAGGTCGGCGCTGGTGGCCGCCCCCTCGTAGTGAGTGTCGGGCGCAGCGTCCGGCATCGACTCCTGCGTCTCAGCCGTTCGCTGCCGAAGCTCACCTGGCCATTTCTTCAGGCCGATTCCGCCGTAGTGGACGCGCATGTCTCCGCTGGCTGACTTGACCACGACCCCGTAGCTCGCGCCGTGCTCCCTCCGCGAACCGGTCCACCACTCGGCGGCGAGTGCCGCTACGCCTGAAGCCGGGGCCGTCGATGTGGAGTTGAGGTCCCGGCTGACCCCGAAGCCGAAGAATGAGAGGCCGAGCGCAACGTTCCTGAATACGGGTACCGAGTTGACGTCGAGCGCGAAACGGCCGAGGTCACGCTGGAACTGCGCGCCCGACATGTCGTCCTTGTGCACGTAAAACAGGAGGCCGTCGATTCCACCGTTCATCAGATCTCTGACTCCCACGAACGATGCCGCAGAAGGGTTTAGTACCGTCACCAACCAGGGAATCCCCAGGTAATTTGCCATGTCCTGCTGCCTATGAATGAGGGCGCTCCACAGCGCGCCCGCGGGGCCTCCCGTCGCCTCGAATCTGGCGAGTCCGAGGAGGCTGAACTGCGGCCCCGATGCACTGCCGGGAACGGCCTCCCACAGCGAGGCGAAGCTGTTTGCGTCGTCGTAGGTCAGGGCAGCATCACGCAGCTTCCACAGGAGATCATCGACAGCGGCACCCAGGTCATCCAGAGAACTCAGGGCGGTGTTGATCGCGCTGGTGACGCTGCTTGTATCGAAAGGGGCCAGGTCGACTTCCCACTGGGCGCAGGTGAGCGCGGCTTTGGATGGCTCGATCGCGAGCAGCTTCTCGTAGGTCAGCGCCGCGTGCGCGACGTTCAGTTCGTTCACGTCAACGCTGAAGGCACCGGAGGCAACCGTAACGTGACGATGAGGGTCAAAGGCCACGGTTACCGCCTCCCTAGCAAGTCATCACTGACCGCGGCTGCGGTAGAAGTCAGAACGGTGCCGTAGAGGTCTGCGAGGGTTACTGCCGTGTTGTATCCGTTCGCTACTGCGGCGGCAGTGCTCACGAGGAATGCGGTGGCGTTTGCCTCAAGGGTGGGAACGGCGTCCAGAGCCGCCTGAATATCGTCGAGGACTCCCTGGGCCTGAGCCACGACCTCGTCTTTACGCAAGCGGTAGGAATCGCCTCCCGTGCCCGTCCACTGCGAGCAGGAAGCCCCCGTGAGCGCGCATCGCAGAGCATCGACGAGGGCGTAGGCACTGTTAAGGGACACGGAAACGGCGGCTGTATCGATAGGCATGGGGACTCCCTTCAGCGGAAGCGGTGTTGTTACAGGACGCACGCTACGCCCGAGGCCGTGGCTGGTTCTACCCGCACGGACAGCCCTGTGGATAGCGGGCGACACGAACTACCCCCTGTGGATAGACGCCGCCCGCGTTGGTCTGTGGATATCTCACGGAGTCACCGGCACGAATGCGGAGGCGACCCCCTCACCCAGCCCCGGCCTCGTACGTTACCCACGCCACGAATCGCCGAGCGGACTCGATATCCCGAAGGCCCCTCGTTCTGGGAAGATAGGGGTATGAGCGACACGATGACACTCTTCTCCACTGCCCACGGCTATTCGGACCTGGCGGGCGGGGGTGAACCGCTCAGCCCGCTGGACGGCCGCTACCGCGCGGTCGCCGCGCCCCTGGCGAACTACCTGTCCGAGGCGGGCCTGAACCGCGCGCGCGTGCACGTCGAGATCGAGTGGCTGATTTTCCTGCTCGACAACTCGGTCCTGCCGGGCGCGCCCGAGCTGACCGACGCCGAGCGCGACTACCTGCGCGCACTGCCCCGCGACTTCGGCGCCGAGCACATCAAGCGCCTGGGCGAGTTCGAGGCCGTCACCCGCCACGACGTCAAGGCCGTCGAGTACCTGATCGGCGAATACCTGGAGGCGGCCTCCTCCGTTCTGGGCGAGGGCACATCCCTGCCCTCCCTGCGCGAGGTCGTCCACATCTTCTGCACCTCCGAGGACATCAACAACCTGGCGTACGCGCTGACGATCAAGGCGGCGACCGAGCAGGTGTGGCTGCCCGCGATCCGTGCACTCCTGGATCGGCTGCGCGGCCTCGCCGAGGCCGGGGCGTCCGTCCCGATGCTGGCGCACACGCACGGACAGCCGGCGACCCCCGTCACGGTCGGCAAGGAGATGGCGGTGTTCGCGCACCGACTGTCCCGCCAGATCAAGCGCGTCGAGGCCACGGAGTACCTGGGCAAGATCAACGGCGCGACGGGCACGTGGGCCGCGCACGTCGTGTCGGTGCCGGGCGCGGATTGGCCGACGCTGGCTCGTTCCTTCGTGGAGGGCCTGGGCCTGACGTGGAACCCGCTGACCACGCAGATCGAGTCGCACGACTGGCAGGCCGAGCTGTACGCGGACGTGGCGCGCGCGGGCCGCATCGCCCACAACCTGGCGACGGACGCGTGGACCTACATTTCGATGGATTACTTCCACCAGAACCTGGCGGCGCAGGGCTCGACGGGCTCGTCGACGATGCCGCACAAGGTCAACCCGATCCGCTTCGAGAACGCGGAGGCGAACCTGGAGGTGTCGAACGCGCTGCTGGATTCCCTGGGCGCGACGCTGGTGACCAGCCGCATGCAGCGTGACCTGACGGATTCGACGACGCAGCGCAACGTGGGCGTCGCGTTCGGTCACGCGGTGCTGGCCTACGACAACCTGGTGCGCGGCCTGGATGGCATCGAGATCAACGCGGCGCGCATGGCGGCCGACCTGGACGCGAATTGGGCGGTGCTCGGCGAGGCCGTCCAGCAGGCGATGCGCGCCGCCGCGATCGCGGGTGCGACCGGCATGGCGAACCCGTACGAGCGCCTCAAGGAGCTGACGCGCGGCCACGAGGTGGGCGAGCGCGACATGCGTGAGTTCATCGCGGGCCTGGGCCTGCCGGCCGAGGTGGAGGAGCGCCTCCTGGCGCTGACCCCCGCGACCTACATCGGCCTGTCCGAGCGCCTGGCGCGCTGGGAGGCCTGAGCTCTATTCGCGAAGGGCGGCGGGTGCGCGGTTGGTCCGCGCCTCGCCGCCTGTGCCGTTTCTTCGTCTCCCCGACGAGGCCGGGGCGGGGATTACGAACCCGACTGGGCACCGCTCTGGGCGTCGGGCTGTGGGTCGGCTTGGGCACCGACGGTAAGCGTGGGAAGGGGGTGCAGGTCCGGATCCGTGTTGTCGCTGACCGTCACGTGCACGCCCGGGAACGCCTCCTCCACCGAAGGCAGGACGAACTGACCGGGATCATCCAGGGGCTTATCCGTCGGCAAACACGCGGAGCGCGACCTCACGGCGATAAAGTCCTCCGAAAACTTGAACTCGACAAGGCCGCCGAATTTGTCTATCAGGCGAATATCCCGAGTAGCATCCCTGTCGATTTGCCTGTCAACCTGCACGGTCGTCGACCAATCGGGCTTGTTTTCTGTCACCAGTTTCTCGAGTCGCTCAAAGGATATCGACGGAGCCACCGTGGTGTAGCCAACCACCCGATACCCCTGGGTATCACCACTGCCACACACTTGCACATACGGCAGGCCCATCACTGTCAACTCTCCACCGGCCTCGGCGGCCACCTGACCGGCAATCTTCGAAACCTTCGGCATCTCCTCATCAACGTACTCGTCAAGGCTCTGACGGTCGCGGAAGGGCACGCTGCCGCCGAACCACATCAACGTCAGCCGGCAGACAACGAGCACCGCCACCACCACGACGCACCACGCACCCACGCGTGCCGGAGTCCATTTCTTCGTCATATTCATCCCCCCGACTGAGTTCCCGACTGCGGGCGCAACTCAGGATTCTCGTCGCCGTTGTCGTCAAAGGCCTGCACGATTGTCAGATTCGGAAACATCTCTTCGGGGCTAGGAAGCGGATAGGACCACCGCAGGGTGTCCGGGTCGAGAGGCTGGGACGGGAACATACACCCCGAATACAAACTAATGACAATGCCGTCCTTAGCCTCGTGGTGATAGAAACTCAGACTATTCCCATAGCCATCCCCGACAGTAACAGTGCGAGAGTTGAGTTTATCTCTGCGTACCGGATCCCACGAATATCCGAAGCCGTTACGCTGCGCCCCCTCAACGACCATCCGGCGCAAATCCTCGTAATCGATCGCGGGAATAACCATCATCATCCAGTCGATATCCATGTCGGTCGTGTCCTTCGTCAAGCAACCGTAGATTTGATTCTCGCCGCTGACTCCTAGCACGCCACCGGACTCGACGACGACCTCCTCGATGATGCCAAGATACCGGGGCAACGTATCCCTGATGTGAACCTCCGTCGTCTGCCCCTCGGAGATAGGGATACTCCCGCTGCTGCGTCCAAAATACAGGTCAGCATCATCCGACAGCCCTGGCACGCACGCTGCAAGGAGCAGCGAGGCACAGGCGGCAGTGGCTGCCATTATCCACCGAGAACTCATACCATCACTCCCCCGACTGGGCGCCGCTCTGGGCACCGGATTGTGGGGTGACGTGAGCGCCCGGGGTGAGCGTGGGAAGGGGGTGCAGGTCCGGATCCGTGTTGTCGCTGACCGTCACGTGCACGCCCGGGAACGCCTCTTCCACCGACGGCAGAACGAACTGACTGGGATCATTCAGGGGCTTATCCGTCGGCAAACACGCGGAGCGAGAACTCATGACAATGTCATTCTCCGAGTACTTCAACTTTACAGAATTACCCTCACGATCATTGAGGTAGATATTCCTGGTCCCATCCTTCTGATACTCGTTCTGCACCCACACTACCGTCACCCCATCACGATGGTGGGCCTTCACAAGCTCCTCAAGCCGGTCAAAAGAAATCGACGGAGCCACCGTGGTGAAACCACGCAGACGATACCCCTGCGTCTGCCCCACACCACACGTCTGGACATACGGCAGACCAACAACCCGCAGTTCCCCGTCACTCTCAGCAGCCACCTGCCCAGCCATACGCGACACCTCCGCCACGTTGTGCCCCATGTATTCTTCCAGGCTCTGACGCTCACCAAATGGCACAGGCCCACCCTGGCGCGGAATCCACACCTGACTCACAACAACAGCCATCACCGCAGCCGCGACAAAACCGGCACCCACCACAGTCCGCTTCTTCACCACCGTCAACTCCCAGACTGCCCACCACCGGGCTTCGCCTGGCGGAATACCGTTGCGTTCTCGCTGCCGTCCTCTCCAAAGGCCTCAACAAGCGTCACGTCCGGCAACAACTCCTGCACCGCGGGGACGTGGAAGTACCCATTGCGATAATTGGGCTTCTCAGCAGGCCGACACCCCGAGGAAATACTGACGGAAATAACGTCATTATCAAAGTGAAGGAACTCAATCGAGGAGCCGTCCGAATCCGTGACCTGAACACGTCGTTTCTTGAGTTTGTCTACGGGCTCCGGATCTGACGAGTAGTCGAAACCGTTACGCTGAGCCCCCTCCCACACTGCTCGACGCAGATCCTCAAAGTCAATCAGCGGAATAAACAAGCGCCCAAAACTAATACGGTAGAGGTTATCGCCCTGTTCCCCGCAAGCACTACTCCGACTCTCTTCAGCTGTACCGACCGTCCCGCCAGCTTCCAATGCAACGTCCTCAACGATGTCTGCGTAGCGCGGGAGCGTCTCCTTGAGATACGCCTCCATGGTTTGGCGCTCCAACATGGGAACGTTCCCCTCGTTGTACCCAAAGTAAGCGTCGGCATCATCCGACAGGCACGACGTCACGAGGAAAGGCAGAGAGACAACCGCAAGACAGAACAGCATCTTCTGTCTCATCACCGCTCCTTAGTCCCCGCAATCACTGCACCAAGGTCATTCAGTGCATTATTTTGTTTATTGTCATCATCTGGTGCCACAAAGTACATGGAGTGATTGGCATAGGGATCTCCCTCACCTGCCGTATACCCTCGCGCGCCAGTCGCATCTCCTGACAAATGCCCAATACCTTCGAGGTCCCTGGGATCCCAACCGAAGTTCCAGTACGACCCCTTTCCCAGGACCCCATCAAGATGGGGAATCCCCGACACCCAGACATGCTCTTTGTCAACACCAAGGGTTTCCACGGAATACACACCCGCACCCGGAGATCCCGTATACACGAAGTCATCAACAATGCCCTCTCCAATATCACGCATTGCGAAGCCTCCTGTCGTGGACCCGTAAGAATGCGTAATCGCGCTTTGATGCACGTCCATTCCCCTCTCTGAACGCCACGTGTGTATGCCCGTCATGAAGTTCCTAAGGGGTGCCGCCCCCGCCTCAGCACGGTCGGTGACCAAGACACTCAGATCAGCTCCCGCCTGAGGAGCGTGATAGTTCATCCAGGCAATGGTCGCAACCTTGCTCTCATCAATTTTTCCTTGCTCAGCCGCAGCAGCTCTCAGATTCTGGGCATAGCCAACATTCAGACCAGCGGAATCACGGCAATTGGTGGTCCTTCCCGGAACGAGCGTAGCGACATGGTCCGCATGATCGACGTCTCCGATGGCAAGAGCAGCACGGACGTTTTCTCCTGGCGCGCCTGGCTGCAACGCAACGAGCGTCACGTCATCGTCTCTCAGCTGGTCGCGAAGAGCTCTCAGATCCTGTAGACGCTTCCAAGCGTCGTCCTTCTGCTTTATGAGAGTATTGAGGTGCATCGGGCTTCCAGCACCCGTCCTGATCGCAGTGTTGACAGCCTCCTCTAGACGCCCGTACTCATTCTCGGCCTCCCCCAACAAACCGGCTCCTGGGACATGCTCCCCTGCCAGATTCTTGGGTCCTAGAAGCGCAAGCTCGTTTGCCTTCGCCCGCGTTGCCATGTCGATGCCGTCCAGATTCCCGTACTTTTCAGGGTCCCTATTGATGAGCGCCGAGCGTTCAAACTCGGAGAGCAAACCCCACCAGGCAGACACTTCCTCTGGACTCCACGAGGGGTCGGCGTCATTGGCCAGGCCTGCGGATTCGGAGTGGCGTCCCTCGGACATGACGTACTCACCGTCGGCCAGGGCCTTGTACCTGGGTCCCACGATGTCCTCTGCTTCAGTTGCAATCATGAGCGCGTCAGCAACGGCGTTACGTAGATCATCAAATTTACACAGCAGCACCAAGGTCTTGTCGCTTTCGGGCAAGTCCAGCTTCGCTACGCCAGAATCGCTGATCGTGGCACCGATCTCTGCCGCAACCTCCCAAGCGGAGTCCCTCTTTGCGACGACGCGACTCACGTACCCGTGCAGCTCCGCAGTCGCCAGCGCATATTCGGTGAGTTCGTTGATGCGCGAGTCCAGCCTGTCCTGGATATCGGAGAGCTGCTGACGCATCTGGTCCGGCCCCTGCCCCTCGGATCGGATGTCATTCGCGGCATACTCAAGGTCGTCAACAATCTCGCGCGCGGTGCGTAGCGCGTCCTCGATTGTCTGCTGCGCCTCGTTCACATAGTCGCTGCGCCATTCTTGGATATCGGCCCAGGTCACCGTCATTGTGCCACCCTCATCTCTGCCAGGTCAGCACCGGTCAGTCCTCTCCTGCCGTGCGGGGTGACGTCGAAGGACACAGCAGAATCGTTCTCATTGGCCGCGTAGGCGTGTATCGAGTCATTCACGGAGGCAGAATAGTCGCGCAGATCCCGGATAATGGTGCTGACGTTAGAGTCGATTTTGTCAGCCGCGGCGTGCCCCCGCGTCGCCAGTTCTCCCGCGCCAAGCGCGGATAGCAAGAAGCCCCCCGCCGTCGCGACCGTCACCGGCTCCAGGTCGTCAGCGCTTCCATTCGTGCGGTCGCGCAGGACTTCGAGGTCCCCCTCTTCGATAATCAGATCGCCAGCCATGCGGTCCCCCTTGCCCACATCATCAACAGTGATACAGGAGACACTACCAAGGGGTCACAGATCAGGCAAGAGTGTTATACAACAACCACAAGTGGGCTACGGCCTCCAGGCGGGATCACAGTCGGGCGCGCCATAGCGCGCGTACAGCTCATCGGGGCGCGCGATCTCGTCTTCAAAGCCCAGCGCCGTCATGTCAACAACCACCTCGGTCTGAGCGCCGGGAGCTCCCACATGTTCCCCATCGGAGCGCTCATCATCGGCATGAACACCGTCTCGAGCCAAGAGGATGCGGGCACGCACACTCAGAGGAGCCATCTCGGGATTGTTCCACGCCGCAGCGGTGACGGCGTCCAGCGCCTGGGCCGCAATCTCGATGTTTGTCAGCTCATCCGACGCCGGGGCGACCACGTCGATCGACACCAGGGAGGGGCGCCCGAAGCCCTCGCCGACCTCCACGTTGACGACGCGGCGCTCACCGGCCGTGCGCTCACCGGCCACCTGTTCACCAAAGTCAGCCCCGGCCTCGTCGATGAACGTCTCCGGGAAGGCGGCCTCCAGCGCCGAGGACACCAGCTCCACGAAGCGCTGCGTGCGTCCGGTTCCCCTCGTCGAGGCCAGCGCCCGCCAGGCGATGCCGGCGCCAATCGCGCCCACGCCGAGCGCGCCGATCACGAGCGGCCCGGCGATCTGCGGGAGCTGACCGCGCAGGCCGGACGCGGCGGCCTTGTTGACGGGGGTCGAGACGCGCATCCAGCGGCGCACCTCGCGCAGGGGGGCGTGATGCTCGTTCATGAGCGGTCCTTTCTGAAGGGGACGAGAGCGCGCAGCGCGGTGCCGAACGCAAAGGTGCGGCGACGCCGGGCGCGGGCGACGCGCGGTAGGCGCGGCACCGTGGTCACGTAGTCCATGGGATAGGTGGCAGCCGTGTACGCGCCGCCACGCTCGAGCGCGGCGACCGTGTCCCAGGCGGCCTCGGCGGTGGGGGTCAGGATGTCCTGCCAGATCTCGTAGTGCATGACGCGCGTGGGCTCGCCCGGGGCGGGCAGGAAATCCTGCAGGGCCAACATCGCCGAGGCCAGCCGGCCCCACGGGGTCACGCGGACCTTGCGCTCGAGGAGGCGCACGGTCTCCGTGTACGTCGAGGAGGAGTGCGCGTAGTAGAGGGGGCGGGTACGAGGCCTCACGAGGCTCCGCCCGACCGTGACGCGCCGGTCGGGGGCGCGGTCGGGCGAGCCGTCGAGGCTCGGCATGACGTCCTGGTCGTGGTTGACGGCCACGGTCACCACATCGGGTCGCACGCGAATACGCCGGTTGGGGCCGCCCGTGGACAGGATGCCGGCGACGTTGGCCCCGGCCTCGTGCGGCGGGACGGAGGCGAGCGCAGCGGCGACGATCCCGCCCTGAGAGTGGCCGCAGATGAGGACGGGCTCGACCGACCGGCGTTCGGCGGGGACCCCGTCGCGTTCCATGGCGGCGTGCAGGGCGCGGACCACACCCACCGTCATCGAGCTTTCCAGGCCGAGCATGAGGCGAATGTTCGTCTCGATATCGGCCGGGTTGTTCGTCGAACGGAAGGTCATGGACTCGGTGCCGACCAGGGAGAGGAGCCACCGGCGTGCCTCACCCTCGCCGACGCGCGTGATCTTCACGGCGGGGCCGATGGTGCGCGACCAGTAGAGCTCGTCAATGTCGGCGCACATGTCGGAGAGGATCGCGGGGGCGTCCACTCGGCGGATCTGCGCCTCGGGGTGGCCGGGAAGGGGATCCTGGAAGGCTGGGTCGGCCTCGGAGTCGCGCAGGAGATTGACGTGCACCTCGCCGCCGCGCAGCGCGCCCACCGCCGTGCCCACCGTGAGCATGCCCGTCATGAGGGCGTCGTATCCGCGCCTGGGGATGAGGGGCAGCATGCGGGCCATGCGCCCGTCCTTGTCCGCGCCGACGGCGACGACCGCTCGCGCCCAGGCGCGCCCCACGGTCGCGGTGCGCCGGGCGACATGTGAGAGGGAGCGGATGAGGAGGGTGTCGAGGCCGGGGTTATCGAAGAAGATGCGCTGCGATTTTTCGCTGATCGCGGTGCCCATGTCGTCGGAGAGGGAGCGCGCGCGGGTGCGAACGTCCTGCGGCAGGGCGGAGATTTCCGCGAGCGCGCCGACGGCGACCGTGGCCGCGAGGGCGGGCACGACGGGGGCGACTTTGAGGCGCAGGTAGAGGCCGGGGTAGGCCTGGGGGACGCGGCGGATCGCACGGTAGCGCCGACGCGGGCGTCGCTTCATGTCCCCTCCTTCACCTATGTGCTGCCTCCACCCTACGGGGGTTTGCGAGTCGGGCGCGAGGCGAGGGCACCCCGTGAGAACATACACCCTTGACAGACATACCCCCTAGGGGTACTATCGTTGACATGAGCACCGAGCACGGCTACCACGGCAACACCGAGAATCACCTCGCGCGCCTGCGCCGCATCGAGGGCCAGGTGCGCGGCCTGCAGCGCATGATCTCGCAGGGCGAGTACTGCATCGACATCCTCACGCAGGTCTCGGCCGTCCAGTCCGCACTCGATTCGGTCGCGGTCAACCTGCTCAAAGACCACATGAACCACTGCGTCGTCACGGCGGCGCGCGAATCCGACGAGGCCGCCCAGGCCAAAGTCGACGAGGCGGCGGCAGCCATCGCTCGCCTCATCAAGTCCTAACCACAAGGAGAAACCATGGCCACCGAGATCGATCGCACCATTGAACTGTCCGTCGACGGCATGACCTGCGGCCACTGCGTGATGAGCGTCGAGGAAGAACTGAACGAGATCCCCGGCGTCAAGAACGTCGAGGTCATCCTCAACTCGGGCGGCACCTCCAAGGTGACGGTCCTGACCGACACGCCCCTGGATGACGCGGCGCTGGGTGACGCGGTGTCCGAGGCCGGCTTCACGCTGGTCGGCATCGCGCGCGACTTCTGAGGATTTCCACGCCTCAACGACGAGGCCGGGGCACCTTCCCCGGCCTCGTTTCCTTTCGCTTGTTACATACCCCCGGAGGGTACCTATGTCCACTGATTCCGTGACGACCACGTCCGCGGTCACCCCTTCTTCTTCTGAGGCCACCCCGGCCTCGGCCCCCGCTCCCCAGGTGGGCGAGGGCACCCGCGCCCACGCCGCCGACCTGCGCGCTCGCCTCATCGTCTGCGCGCCCCTGGGCATCCTCGCGATGATTCTGTCGATGGTGCCCGCCTGGCAGTTCACGGGCTGGCAGTGGGTCGTCGCAGCCCTGTCCATTCCGGTGGTGACGTGGGGTGCGTGGCCCTTCCACCGGGCGGCGTTTGCGGCCGGTCGCCACGGCTCGACGACGATGGACACGCTGGTCTCCCTCGGCGTCATCTCCTCCACGCTGTGGAGCTGGTGGGCACTGCTGTGGGGCGGCGCCGGGATGCTCGGCATGCGCATGCACATGAGCCTGATCCCGCGCGCGGCGCACGCCGGCCATGCGGAGATCTACTTCGAGGGCGCGTGCATGATCGTCGTGTTCCTGCTGACGGGCCGCTACCTGGAGGCGCGCGCACGCTACCGCGCGGGCGACGCGCTGCGGTCGCTGCTGCGCATGGGCGCCAAGGAGGCGACGCTCGTGAGCGTCGACCCCGCGACCGGCGAGCGCTCCGAGAAGGTCGTGCCCGCCTCGTCCCTGCAGGTCGGGGACCTCTTTGCGGTGCGCCCGGGCGAGAAGGTGGCGACCGATGGCGTCATCGTCGAGGGCTCCTCCGCCCTGGACACCTCGCTCCTGACGGGCGAGTCCGTGCCCGTGGACGCCGCCCCCGGCGACGCGGTGACGGGTGCGACCGTCAACACGTGGGGGTCCCTGCTGGTGCGCGCCACGCGCGTCGGCTCGGACACGACGCTCGCGCAGATCGGGCGCATGGTCGCCGAGGCGCAGGCCGGCAAGGCCCCCGTCCAGCGTCTCGCGGACAAGATTTCGGGCGTGTTCGTGCCCATCGTGATTGCTATTTCCCTGCTGACCCTCGTCGGCTGGCTCCTCGCGGGCGGGGGCGTGCAGGCCGCGTTCACGGCGGCCGTCGCCGTCCTGGTCGTCGCGTGCCCGTGCGCGCTCGGCCTGGCCACGCCCACCGCGATCCTCGTCGGATCGGGGCGCGCCTCGCAGCTGGGCATCCTCATCAAGAACGCGGAAATCCTCGAACAGACGCGCTCGATCGACACCATGCTCCTGGACAAGACGGGCACGGTGACCACGGGCGTCATGTCGCTCGAGTCGGTCGCGCTTCCCTCTGCGGGCGACTCTCCCGAGGCGGACGAGGCCTCGGCCCTGTCCCTCGCCGCCTCCGTCGAGTCTCTGTCCGAGCACCCCGTCGCCCGCGCCATCACGTCGGGCGCATCCTCCCGAGGTGTCTCTCTCGTCCCGGTGACCGCGTTCG
>ERZ773001.348-NODE-348-length-18888-cov-23.8074_pt1 | contig 18888 bp, 20 predicted proteins | sample MGYA00511673_ERZ773001 | MGnify/ENA primary metagenome ERZ773001 (study PRJEB29015, sample SAMEA2738091) | human oral metagenome | biome: human oral; feature: human-associated habitat; material: saliva | place: China | collected 2162 ... | reverse complement strand
ACGATAAAGAAAATAAACCTGGCATTTCTAACTTGATGGGCATTTACCGTGCTATCACAAAAGACAGCTACGAAGCTATTGAAGAAATGTACGCAGGTAAAGGTTATGGCGTGTTCAAATCCGATATCGCTGATCTTTTAGTAGCAACGCTTGAACCAATTCAACAACGTTATAATGAATTGATTACAAGCCCTGAACTCGATATCATTCTTGATGAAGGTGCTGCTAAGGCGCAAGCTAAAGCGAGTGTAATGTACCGCAAGGTAGAACAAGCTATGGGCTTGTGCCGTAAATAAAAACATATAGTAGACTTTCAATTTGTGAGGAAAACCATGACGAAACAAGAGGCGATGGAACGCTTTTCATCAGGTGCCGTACAACAGAGCTTAGAAATACATCGCGGAATCCAGTGGGCCGGTCGCATCATCGGTCTTGTGGTATGTGCGTTAATCGTAAAATATATGCCTTCGGACTGGGTAGAACGCGTATGGTATTATCTGTTGTTGCTCGTCATATTGTGGACCCTTCATAGATTAGGTGAAAGTCAAGCTTTTATCTGTGAAAAGGGCCTCGTGTTAAAGCGAAGGCCTTTTTCTGTGAAAGAATACTTTCACAGTCTCTTTAATGGAGATGAATATTTTGTCTTTGTCGATTACGATCATATCATCGGTTTTACCGAAGGGTGGCGTGAGTTGCAGGCTATGAACGGTCATGGTGGTATTTATGTAATACCCCTTGATTTAACGCAAGTACCATATAAGGACAAAATGGCTATGATAGAGGCCATCCATAAGCATACGCAGTCATAATCGAAAATAAAGTATTCTTTGAAGATGACAATCAGACAAATTATTATATAAATCATTATAAAATTCATAAATAACTGTGTACAAAACATATTGTTAAGTATATAGATGCAGTGAATATGAGACTGTAGAGTGATAAACTAAAAAAATCTAAAAATTTATCAAATTAACTATTTACAACTTTAACGAACTAAAGTATAATACAATCATCGGGTACAGAAAATGAACTGTACGAATCATAAAAGTTTGTAGAGATTAGGCGATAACGCCGTGGAGGATAGTTATGAATTGGAAAAAGATGATGGCCGTTGGTCTTGCAGCTGTATCTATGATGGTATTTGTAACAGGTTGTGGTGGGGACGCTAAAAAAGCGAATACAGAATTGCCTAAGAAAGTTGTCATTGGTTTAGATGATAGCTTCCCTCCAATGGGCTTCAAAGATGATAAAGGCGAAATCGTAGGCTTAGACATCGATATGGCAAAAGAAGCAGCTAAACGTGCGGGCATGGAAGTCGAATTTAAAGCTATCGACTGGTCTAGTAAAGAAGCTGAATTGAAATCTAAAAAAATCGACGCATTGTGGAATGGTTTGACCGTATCTCCTGAACGGGAGAAAAATATTTTGTTCTCCAATGTATATATGAAAGATAAACAATATATCATCATTCGTAATGAAGATGAGTCCATCAAAAGTAAGGCTGATCTAGCTGGTAAAGTGGTTGGCGTACAACAAGCTAGTACTGGTGAAGCTGCATTACAAAAGGATGAAAGCGGTAAAACTGTGAAAGAAATAAAATCCTATGCTGATTTCGTAAGTGCCTTCATGGATCTTGGCATTGGACGTGTAGATGCGGTTATTGCTGATGGCGTTATTGCTCGTTACCTCATGACAAAAGAGCCTGGTAAATACAAAATCGTAGAAGGTACTGATTACGGTGTAGATAACTTTGCTGTTGGTTTCCGTAAAGAAGACACTGCTTTGCGTGACAAAATCAATGGTATCTTAGCTGAAATGAAAAAAGACGGCACTGCTGATAAAATTGCTGAAAAATGGTTAGGCTCCAGCGCAGACCTTGATAAGAGCGATGCCAAATAGTACGATTCGTGGTATACTAATAGTACTATGGTCAGTAGGTACAACTGATAATTAAAGAACGAAATGTACACTAGAGAAGAGGCCAGCAGCCTCTTCTCTAGTCGTGTTTTGAAGGAGTATTCCATGTTAGATTATTTATTGCAGATTATCCCAACTATCGCTGATGGTTTAAAGGTAACCGTATCTTTATTCTGTATTGTATGGATTCTATCGATTCCAGGCGGTATATTAATGGCCATGTTGCGCCTATCTAAATTGCCTTTAGTAGATAAACTAGTAGACGCTTTCGTGTACTTAATGCGTGGGACACCGTTGATGTTACAAATTTTATTCGTCTATTATGCATTACCGATTATTACAGACGGTGCCATTCAAATGGACGATGCGACGGCAGCAGTTCTTACTTTCGTATTAAACTACGCAGCTTATTTATGTGAAATTTTCCGCGGTGGTATTCAATCCATCTCTCGTGGTCAATATGAAGGGGCAAAGGTACTTGGTTTTACGTACTCTCAAACTATGCGCAAAATCATTTTGCCACAAATGTTTAAGCGCGTATTACCACCGCTTGCGAATGAAACGATTAACTTGTTGAAAGATACATCTCTTGTGTATGTATTAGCGATGAATGATATCTTGCGTATTACTAAATCTATCGTTCAACGTGACTTTGATATTTCTGCCTTCTTAGTGGCAGCAATATTCTACTTGATCTTTACCTTTGTTTTGACGAATATCTTCAACTACTTAGAAAGAAGATTTGCTGTATACGAAGATTAATCTAATTCTATGGTAGTTTATCGTATGTAATGATGTAGCTAGTTTTATAGGTGATATACTTTTATTTGATGTCTATAGATGCGATTTTGTAGATAACATATCTTTACTTAAGAGGCTAGTTATATACTTAATGCGACGATGTAAGAGGTACTTATGACATTTGTAAATATGGAGCGTATTGAAAAACGCTTTAACAATCAAACAGTATTGCGCGATGTATCGCTCAAAATGAATAGAGGGGAAATTGTTTCTATCATCGGTCCTTCTGGCTCTGGGAAATCTACGTTCTTGCGCTGCTTAGGTCAATTGGAAACGATTGATGGAGGCTCTATTACCGTAGATGGTACGGTGCTTGCTAGCACTGTAGATGGTGTTGTGAAATATGCTTCACCTCAAACACAGCATGATTTATTGCTTCGTATGGGCATGGTATTTCAATCCTTCAACTTATTTCCGCATATGACTGTGCTCGATAACATTATGATTGCACCGCGTATGGTAAAAGGCATGAAGGATGAAGACATTCTACCGATTGCAGAGCAATTACTTAAGAAGGTAGGGCTCTGGGAAAAACGTGATATGTATCCATCACGTTTATCTGGTGGTCAACAGCAACGTGTAGCTATTGCTCGTGCCCTAGCAATGAACCCTGAAATTATGCTCTTTGACGAACCGACCTCTGCTCTTGATCCTGAGCTTACAGGGGAAGTTCTTAAGACTATAAAACAATTGGCGGATGATCATATGACGATGATTATCGTAACCCATGAAATGAACTTTGCTCGTGAAGTATCCGATCGCGTCATTTTCATGGCAGATGGTGTTATTCAAGAAGAGGGAACACCAGAACAGATTTTTAATAATCCACAGAACGCTAGAACAAAAGCATTCTTGGATAATATGTTATAGGAGGACCTATGAAGTTACGTTTGATTGCAGCAACATTAGCTGTTATGGCTTTGGGAATGACCTCTATCATGGCAGAGGGCTTACAAGGTACGCCTGAAACACCTTTGGGGATTGTAGAGTCTCAAAAGGATTCCGCCTCTATTTTGCCAGATCAATATAAATCCTATGCTACTCAAATGAACACGGTAGTTAAGGACTATAAAAATGGTTATACTTTTACAATTCCTTGGCGCGTAGCCGATGGTGTCATGCTAGATATGGATGTGCGTAGTGAAAGCGAGCATATTCAAGGTTATTCCTTCAACTTAGCTGGTCCGACTCAAGATGATGCTTATACAGTGTCTTTCACAAAGCGTAATAACACACCACAAGATGGGGTATCTCAAAAGGAATGGAATACGACTTGGTATGGTGTGCCGATTAAGGGCATGTCTAGTGAGCAGTATTTGAGTATTTGGCGTCAACATAGCAACGCCTTTGAACATAATGATATTGTAGGTGGTTTCTTTAGTAAGAAAGGTGCCACATCTGCTCGTTGGGATAAAACAACGCCGAAATCTTATGCAGAAATGACCTCTACCGAGCCGGTACAATCTGTGTTTGAAGCGGAATTCATTATGGATAAAGATCCTACACATCGCTATAATTTGGTTAGCACCTATCCGCCAATTCAAGGGGACTTTATGGAGGCTGGCTTGATGGAACATACGATTCCATCCTTTGAACTGATCAATAAAAATACTTCTAATGCCATTAAAGGTGTTAAAAAGTTCTTAACTGGGACGAATGACATTAGTGTGGCAGAAGGCATTAAGTTTACGTATCCAAAAGGATTCACTCGACTTAATGAAAAAGGTAAGATTGCTTTCACTAAACATAATATTCGCCTCGATATAGAGTCTTTCACAATCCCTGTACAAGCAGTTAGCACAGGGATGCCGACGATGATGGCTAAGCAAATGCTTGGTGATTATTATCTAAAACAGCTGGTTGAGGTGAATAAGGCGAGCATTACTCGTTATGAAACGCATATCATCGATGGAAATGTAATGTTCTATCTTGCAGGCCATATGAAAAATCCGAATACGTCTGATCCATCTGCAGCGGCTCCGGTATCCTTTGGTGCTACAATCATCCTTGGTAATGAAGGTAATGTAGCAGTAGCGCGTATGATTGGTCCATCAGGTGTTAGTTTAGCTACACATGAGCTTATCGATATACTAGATGGATTTAAGCTGACTACGACTCTCAATACTAATCAATCTTCACAAGTTCTTTAATATACACATAATATTCTTTTATTTGTATAATTCTGTATAATTTGTGCTATAATGTAATAAATCCTCTTGGAAAAAGAGGAGTTTTCCTTGATAGTCTAGAATATATTAGTATAGGCTAAACGATCTTTGATCATATCCCCTTTGAGGGATTAGTAATAGGAGGGGTTATTATGGTTACCTACAAAACTATTGTCGTACCTACTGATGGTTCTGAAAATGCTAAACGTGCATTAGAGCATGCTCTTGCAGTAGCAGACCGCAACCAAGCTGAATTGATCGTTGTTCACGTTGCGAATATCGTATCTGCTATTTCCAATTTCGACCAAACACCAATCTCTGGTGGTTACGTATCCGAGCAAATCGCTGAAGATATGGAAGAAACTGGCAAGGAAATTCTTAACGATGTAGTGCAAGAAATTCCTACAGGCGTTAAAGTTAAAAGCGTATTCGAAGTTGGCTCTCCAGGACCTGCATTACTTGCAGTAGCTAAAAAATACAATGCTGATCTTATCGTAATGGGTAGCCGTGGCCTTGGTCCTTTGAAAGGCCTATTCATGGGTAGCGTAAGTAGCTATGTAACTAGCCACTCCACTTGCCCTGTACTAATCATCAAATAATGCATATCCTGTTTTGATATGATACAAAAAGAGACTTTGTTTTACAAAGTCTCTTTTTTAATATAATAAAAATGATATAATGTTTATATGTATGCTCTACAGATGAGCAATCTAATTTAAGCAATATCGATTAGTTATACATAAGAGATACAGATTATAAGCATTAATATGAATGAAATTAAGGGGGACTATATGAGCGACAAACAAGAATCATTGCTAAAGTTAGCAGAGCTGTTTAAAATCTTGGGAGACCCTACACGCCTTAAAATAGTAGAATTATTACTAGAAAACGAAATGTGTGTAAATCACATCGCAGAAACTATGGGAATGGGACAATCTGCTATTTCCCACCAATTGCGTGTGTTGCGTCAAGCGCGTCTTGTGACCTATCGCAAGGATGGAAAAACAGCGTATTATACTCTAAATGATGATCATGTGGAAGGACTTGTTCGAATGGGGATGGAACACGTTTCTCATAAATAAGAATATATAACATGTATTTCATCAATAAGTATATTGACTTATACATTTAAAAGCAAAATAAAAGGAGCCTTTTTAAAGGGCTCCTTTTTGTATAGGTATACTAGTATCAATATAATGGAAAAAGATAATAGGCGATTGTAATAAATAGTGGCATAGTTACTGCTGATAGAATTGTAGTGCCCATTACGATTTGAGTAGCATATTCAGGATTGTTCTTCATTTCAATTGCAATAAGAGACATATTAATCGCTGTTGGTACGCTATAGGTTATGATAATAGTTTGTGCTGCTATTGGGTGCATAGGGCCATAGAACTTGATGAATAGTATGGTCATAATAGCGGCTATGATTGGGCTTATTACAAGTCGCAACGTCGTTGCAAGCATAACATCAATTTTAAAGAAGTTTAACGGCGTTCTATTAATCTGTACACCTAAGGCAATCATAGCAACACCGACGAACGCGTTGGCGAAGATATTAAGTGGTGCAAAGAAGAAGAGTCCGTGTAAATCGAAGGGTAATAACTGGCAGAGTAGAGCCATTGGAATGGCATATACCATTGGCATGTGGAATACTACCTTTAGTGCATCTCGTGGGCTTAGTCTGCCCGCACCTGCTTGGTAGAATCCATACGTATTACTGCTGATGGTTTGAATAATCATGATGGATACGACGCTTACAAGACCTAAGTTTGCATAGGGGGTGGCACCATCGATGACGTAGGGCACATTGGTAAAGACAAATATGGCGAGAGCAACACCCATATTTCCAACATTGTTAAACATAACGCAGTTTTTTAAGGTTGCAATCTTGGCTACGTCATAACCCTGCATTCGACCAACTACATCCGCTAGGATGGAGTTTAGTATGAGTACACAGAATGCAACAAATACAATTTCTAGCGTACCTGAGTTAAGTTTTGCTTCATACATAGCTCTAAATATAAAAGTAGGTAATAATATGTAGAAGTTCAGCTTACTCAGCGTATACAGATCGAGTTTAAATTTTCTATCTAATATAAATCCAACCCCTATAAGTATTAAAATAGGAATCATAGAATTCATAAAGATATGGCCTATTAATACGAGTAAATTCATTATCTCACCTGGAGTTTCTTATTAAAATAGGGCATAGTTTTAATGTATTGTATAACTGTATAGAGTAAATATACAGTTGCTATACAGTTACTATACAGTTACTATACAGTTAATATTATATGAATGATTAGTGGGTAAGTTTCATAATCTGTTCAGGACTTCCTTATCCTCTATAGTATTATCATACCATAGTATGTATTATTTGAGGTTTAAAAATTTATCTATTATGATTACTAATCATAATCATCAGAAATACCTATGCAGAATGTGAACTTTTACATACGACCTAGACTATATATTTATAGTATAATATGAATATATTGTATATTTAGTTTTTTGTTAGTCGATGTGTCTCAAGGTTTGACCATAGCTTTCACAGTGTGGAGTTCGGAGGGATGCACAGGAGGAATTATGAAACGAATTCTATTAGTGTTAATGAGCGTTTTCATGCTTGCTTTTCTAGTAGGTTGTGGTAACGATGCAAGCAAACCGGCAGAAACGGGTAAACCAAGTACATCTGAAAAGATTACTGTACAAGCTGCGGCCAGTCTGAAAGGGGCTCTTATAGAACTCGCTGATGCTTACAAAAAAAGCCATAATTTAGCAGATGATCAAATTGCTATTAACTTTGCTGGTTCTGGCACATTGCGTCAACAAATTGAACAAGGTGCACCAGCTAGCTTATTCATTTCTGCTGACGAAAAAAACATGAAAATGTTACAAGAAAAAGACTTGGTAAGTGATGTAAAACCATTCGTTACAAATGAACTCGTTCTCGTAGTTCCAAAAGGTCAACCTAAAGTTGAGTTAGATCAAATTGCTACTGTGAAACGCATTGTATTGGGTAACCCTGAAACAGTACCAGCTGGTAACTATGGTAAACAAGTATTAACAAAATTAGGCGTTTGGGAACAAGTAGAGCCTAATGTAGTATATGCCAAAGATGTAAAAGCTGTAACTGCTTCCATTAGCCAAGGTGCTGGTGATGCAGGCTTTATCTACAAAACTGATGCTATTGCAGCAGGAGATGCGGTTCAAATCTCCGCAGTAACACCTGCAGACTCTCATGATCCAGTTATCTATCCAATTGGTATCATTAAAAAATATGACAATGCATTGGCAAAAGACTTTTACCAATACGTAATGAGCCCAGAGGGCCAAAAAGTATTAGAGAAATACGGTTTCTCCACTTCTAAATAAGGGTAAAACGCTAGCTCTCATGGCTAGCGTTTTCTTATGATACAATATAGATATTGTACATAGCCTAAAGTTGTTGTATATAGAAAGGGGGAGTGGCATGAGTCCATTCTGGCTATCGCTGTGGGTGGCGAGCATTGCCCTCGTTATCGTTATCCTAAGTGGCTTAGCCGCTTGCTACTGGATGAATCGCTGTAAATGGGGCGGCATTGCTATTCTTGATGCCCTTATTACATTGCCTCTAGTACTACCTCCTGTAGTCGTTGGTTTTGCGCTACTTATGGTATTTACACCGGGCTATGCCTTTGGGGCTTGGCTTGAAGCTCATGGTATGAGCGTCGTCTTTGCCGCTTCCGGTGCCGTCATAGCCTCTTCTGTTATTGCATTTCCACTGTTTTATCAAACAGTGCGTTCTGCATTGCAGTCCGTAGATCATAATATGGAGGATGTAGCTCGAACATTAGGTGCTTCAGAGTTACGCATTTTCTTTACCATATCTGTACCGCTCGCTTGGAAAGGTATTGTAACAGGTAGTATTTTAGCGTTCTGCCGTGCTATGGGTGAGTTTGGTGCTACCATCTTGATTGCTGGTAATATTCCAAAGGTAACACGTACGATGCCGTTAGCTATCTACTCCTATGTAGAGGCAGGGCAGTACATGGATGCTTTTGAGCTAGTTATTTATATTTGTGTTCTTACATTGGCGTTACTGAGCGGGATTCACCTGATTACAAAAGGTTCCTTATTCCGCCATACAGATAATAATTAGGAGGTTCTATGATTACATTTTCCTTTACTGTAGCTAGACCTTCTGTGACTGTGAAAGCCGATGGTGCACTGCCGTCTGGCATTACTGTACTGACTGGCCAGTCCGGTAGTGGTAAAAGTACTTTTATCAAATGTATCGCGGGCCTCGTAAAACCGACTACTGGCAGTATTCAATGTGATGAAACGACGTGGGTTGATCGAGATAAAAAAATCTGGGTACCTGCGCAAGACCGTCAAGTAGGCTATATGCCACAAGGTAATATCGTATTTCCTCACTTGTCCGTAGAACATAATATTACCTATAGCAAACGAGGCACACCTGACATGTGTAATACGTTGTTACAACGTTTAGGTTTAGAAAAATACCGTAATACTAAGGCGGGTAGTTTATCTGGTGGTGAGCAACAACGGGTTGCACTTGGGCGTGCTCTTTACTCTAAACCGACTATTTTACTCCTCGATGAGCCTTTATCTGCACTAGACTGGAACTTGAGAAAACAAGTTCGTGAGGACCTCGTATCTATCATTCGGGAATGGGATGTACCTTGCGTATGGGTTACTCATGATGAAAGTGAAGCAGAAAGCGTAGGAGACAGACACTGGACCTGTGAAAACGGAATCATTACAATTCCTAAATAAGAGATAGTCTAACAAAAATATAAAACACCTTCATAAACGTTATCATATGGATTATGCTATTCAACTTGAATAGGGAGCCATTATGATGACTGTTTGTGAAGGTGTTTTTGCTATTATGCTATTGCTCTATTACGCCATTACTATAATCTTTATTATTGATTTAGTATACATACATTAGGTTTTTGTTGTTGTTACTGTTTAATTTCTACAGATGTGTGTGCTGTTTTACTTATAAATCCAACGATAGCTGTAACGACAAAGGCCATTGTAAAGGTTGGTAATGTAGCACCTATTGTGCTTTCACTATGTAACATATAGTGGTATAAACCAACAGATACCGCCCAAATAAGACCTCGTACGAGATAAGCCGATAATGTTTGTACTTGTTGGCGATTGATAAAGTAGTCCGCTAATAAGATGGCGATCATCGGCGCAAATACAGAACCGATGAGGTATAGGAAGTCTGTAATATCATCCATTGGATATAGAATCGCTGCAATAGTGCCCACCATAGTAACGACGACGGCTACCCCTTTACTGGATGCACCGTTATAGATAGTCGTACTAGATACGCCTGCAGAGTAAGCGTCCATAAAGGTTGTAGTAACGGTAGAGAAGATGATAACGATGAGTCCAGCAAGGCCAAGGCCTGCATTCATCATGATTGTAATGATGGAGTCGCCACCGCCAAAGATAGCGGCACTAAGACCTAAGGTGTACATAACGATACTTGTTATAGTGTAGACTGTAGCACTTGTAAGTGATGCGGAGACAGGATTTTTGCTTTCACGGGTATAATCGCTGATGAGAGGTAGCCAAGATAGTGGCATGGCAATAGATAATTCAAGGGCAGCGATGAAACTCATGTTTCCGCTACTTAGAAGGGTACCTTCACTAGGCCACTGCCATATCATGTGAGCACCCATGTAGAGGGTGAGGCCTAGCAATAGAACAGATACGATGGCTTGAATATAGCCCGTATTGTGGAGGCCGATGAAAAGCCACAGGATGACAAGCGCTCCGATAGCTATCGTCCAAATCATAGGGGATAGGGGTGCTAGCTCCTGTAAGGCTAGCATAGCATCGTAGATCATGATGCTAGTCCAGCCGATGAGTTGGAGCATATTTAAAAAGGCAAAGCCTTTAGCCCCTAGTGGGCCAAAGCTGAAGGCGGTAGTATTCATACTGCCTTGCCGTAGCCGACCTCCAATGAGGCCAGCTCCAAAGAGTAATATACCGCCGATGATATGCCCCAGTATGATAGCATATAGACCTTGGGTGAGCCCTAAGGGGGCCAGATAGGTACCGGTCATAATTTCCGCTATAGATAGAGCGGCACCAAACCATATCATGGCGAACTGTGGTTGTGTAATGTGTGTATCTTTCATACGTCCTCCTTGCCAGGAAGTCATAGAAAAAGCCGAGTTCACAGGAACTCGGCTATTAATCCTCTATGTTCCCTACGTTGGCATTATCCAAATCAGGTTATGGGTTAAAGCGTTAGCTTACTCTCAGCCCACTCTTGTGAGCACCCCGTTATGGCTTCATTATATGCGGATAATAGGAAACAGTCAATTCTTTTGTTGCATAGATTGTATAATAATGTTATAACTAGAGTATAAAAATATATTGCCACTAGGGGTGCTATTGCTGAGATTGACCATTCAAAACCCTAGACCTGATCTAGATAATACTGGCGGAGGGAAGTGGAGTGAAACATAATACTAAACTATTACGAGGCCATTCCATTTGGAGTGGTCTTGTTTTTATATGTTTGGAGGTATTATGAAAAAACTGATTATTGCTAGCATATGTGTGGCCTTAGGCGTAGTATTATCAACTACATCAATTCCTGTTGGGCCGGCTCGTATTTTTCCATTTCAACATATGATAAATGTAATCTTAGCCGTTGTGGTAGGGACAAGATTTTCCGTAGGTGCTGCCTTTAGTACTTCTTGTTTACGGAATATATTGGCACTAGGGTCTCCTTTAGCCTTTCCAGGCAGTATGATTGGCGCTTGGTTATCCGCTTATTTATATAAGAAATATAACGCTCTATGGGCGGCAGCTCTTGGTGAAATCATTGGTACAGGCCTTATTGGTGCTCTCGTGAGTTATCCAATAGCCCATTTCCTATTAGGTAAACCATTGGCTCTATTGACTTTGATTACATCCTTCTCTATGAGCTCTGTGGCAGGTGCTTGCATTGGTTTTATAGTATTACAAATCTTATCTCGTCGTCATTTATTACATAAGGAGGCATAATGAAACTACATACTGCATTGACAATTGCTGGTACTGATCCTAGCGGTGGTGCTGGCATTATGGCCGATTTGAAATCCTTCCAAAGTCGTCACGTATACGGCATGGCTGTTGTTACGTCCGTAGTGGCTCAAAATACAACGGGCGTTCACCATGTAGAACATCTATCGCTAGAGAGTATTGACCGACAATTACACGATGTGTATTCCGACATTGAACCACAAGCCGTTAAGACGGGCATGATTGCGTTGCCTGAAATGATGGACCTCATCTATCCTTATGTGAGTAAACCAATTCCTTATGTAATGGATCCTGTTATGATTGCCACTAGCGGTGACCGACTCGTATCGGATGAAGCGGTGAATTTCTTAAAATCTAAACTCATTCCTACTGCAACTGTTATTACTCCTAATCGCAGCGAAGCTGAGGTCTTAGCGGACATGTCTATTACGTGTGAAAGGGATATAACCACAGCAGCGAATCGTATCTTAAATGACTTAGGACCTCAAGTAGTTATTATTAAAGGCGGTCATATCGGCGAAGATGCAACGGATTATGCTTTCACTAAAGATGGCAGTGTTCGTACTTGGACAAGCCCTAAATACGATACGATGCATACGCATGGTACGGGCTGTACCTTCTCTGCAGTGATAACGGCGGAGCTTGCAAAGGGCCGTGATGTAATGGATGCGATTGGTATTGCCAAGGACTATATTGCCCTTGCTATTAAGCATAATCCCGGACTGGGAAATGGCTGTGGTCCCGTTAATCATATGGCGTATGGATTGTTATCTAATGGACCTGAAACGATGGATGAGCTCTTGAAAAATGACGAGAGGAGATAGTGATATGACCTATGAAAATCCATATATGAATGGTCAAATTTGGCCTGAACTAAATATATTAGAAATTTTGCGCCAGAGAAACCCTCTCGTTATTTGTATTACCAATGATGTGGTGAGAACCTTTACGGCAAATGGTTTATTAGCTATTGGTGCATCACCGGTGATGAGTGAGTGTAGTGAAGATTTGAAAGACCTCATCGTCCATGCATCGGCGTTACTTATCAATATTGGTACTCTTACCCCAGACAAGGTTAGTTACTACAAAGAAGCCATAGCATTGGCAAAGAAACATGAGGTTCCTATCGTTTTAGATCCAGTAGGGTGTCATGCGGGGGCTTATCGTTTATCTGTGGTTTTAGACTTGATTAAGACTGGTGATATCTCATTATTGCGAGGCAATCAAAGTGAAATCAAAGCTATCTATGATGCTTTAAGTCCTAATCATAAGGCACATACTTCCACTACCGGTAAAGGTGTAGATGGAGGACAGGTCGAGGATAGTGCTGTTGTCGTATATCGTCTAGCGCGCCTTATTAATTGTCCTGTTGTAGCTACTGGCGAAGAGGATTATGTGTCCGATGGAACTCGAGTGTTTGTAGTGCCACACGGACATTCTATTATGACGGCTGTAACGGGTACAGGATGTCTATTAGGGGCTGTATTGGCGGCTTTCTTCAGTGCTTATTATCCATTTAAAAACAGATTATCTATCGGTGGCTTTCTCGCCTATGCATTGGCTTACTATGGTTTAGCTGGTGAAAGTGCCGTGCAGGTAAGTGGCGTAAAACCTGGTAGCTTTAGTGTAGCCTTTATGGATAGTTTATATACCCTCGATGATGCGGTGCTTATGGGTGAAAATCGTATACGCCCTGTAGTTGTGCCCGATCAATTACAAGTATATTTCATCAGTGGTACGCAAGATGTGGAGCTGAATGAAAATCGTTTACTCTCTATCGTAGAGGACGCTTGTCGGGGCGGTGTGACTTGTTTCCAATTTAGAGAAAAGGGCATAGGTACCTTAGTGGGGCAACAGAAGCTAGAATTAGCCCAACAATTAAAACAAATCTGTGCTAAGTACAACGTACTCTATGTTATCAACGATGATGTAGATTTAGCAGTGGCTGTTAATGCTGATGGTGTACATGTAGGTCAAGAAGACATGCGTCTAGAAGAGGTGCGTAATCTTGTGGGCCATAAGGTGGTTGGTATCTCTATTCACTCTGTGGAGGAACTACATAAGACCGATGTAATCTACGCTGACTGTGTAGGTGTAGGACCTATGTACGCCACAAGTAGTAAGCCTGACGCCCAAGTACCATGCGGACCTAATCGAATTAGTGAACTTCAAGCAGAAGGCTTAACATTACCATGCGTAGGCATTGGTGGAATCACGTTAGATAATGCGAAACCTGTACTACAAGCAGGGGCCTGTGGTGTAGCTGTAATTTCTGCTATCGCTCATGCAGATAGTCCTTATGAAGCGGCACAACAATTTAAACATTTGGTTGATTCTACTGTATAGTTAGTATATTAGATAATAGAATATACTCTTTAGTAGAATACACTCTTTAGTAGTAAATAGAACACAAAAAAGACGATGACTTGAGTCATCGTCTTTTTTTTAGGAAGTTGTCAGTACTTACTGTAAGATTAAGTGTACTTACAAGTATAGTTTCATTAAAATCTGTACTTACAGGTTGTTAGTTTAGTTAGTGTAGTACTTACAGATTAGATAGATTCAACGAAACGGTGGAAGAAAGCTTGTGGGTGAGCACATACTGGGCAAAGTTTAGGAGCTTCTTCACCAACGTGTACGTAACCGCAGTTAGCGCAGATCCAAGCAACTGGTTCGTCGTTGTGGAATACTTTGTTACCGGATACTTGAGCTGCTAATGCAAGGTAACGAGCTTCATGACGAGCTTCGATTTTACCAACTTCGCGCATTTGGAAAGCGATTTTAGCAAAGCCTTCTTTTTCTGCTTCGTCAGCGAATTCTTTGTACATTGTAGTGTGTTCGTAGTTTTCGCCAGCTGCTGCGTCGCGAAGATTAGCTTCGATGTCAGCAGAAACGTCGCCACCATGAAGAGCTTTGAACCACAATTTAGCATGTGCAGATTCGTTGTGTGCTGTTTCTTCGAAGTAATCAGCGATTTCGTTCATACCAGCTTTACGAGCTGCTGCTGCGTAGAATGTATATTTTTGGAATGCTTGAGATTCGCCAGCAAATGCTGCTTGAAGATTTTTTTCAGTGTTTGTACCTTTTAATTCAGCCATTTTAATACTCCTTTGTACTTACGATAATTTCAAAATTTGTTACTTAACTTATATATTCATAACCACTTGGTTGTGAACTCAGATAATAGAATACTTATTCTACAATTTCGAGGGCGACTTCGCCTTGGTAAGAAAACTTATTCTTAGATCAAATAGACACTTGTCTAACTCTTAAAATAGTACTTACTTGTTTGTGTTTTTCGGCACTTGCCGTCTTAACAGTTTTATATACAATGTGCTATCCGTATACTTAACGAATAATCATTGTTAACTATATTGTAACATACTAAATGAGAAATGCAAGTGTTTTTGTGAAATTTATTTCGAAAATTTTCTAAATGATAAATATTATCAATGCAGTAAAGATGCGGTTTTCTAAAGCATGGATAGTATAGGATTTGTAAAATAATCTGATTTTGATATTGAGAATGATAACTAAATGAAAAATCATTATTGATTAGATATTGATATTACTTTCTTTAGATGTGCTAATAATTACCCATAAATGGCATACTTTCAACTATAGAATTAAGATATATTTATAGAACGAACTATTTTATGTATAATAAGCATATAAATATTGACTGACGTAAAAGGAGGCGCTATGGCATTTGTTAGATATTACGTAGGCGATGTGGTAAAGATGAAAAAATCACATCCTTGCGGTAGTGACGAGTGGGAAGTGAAGCGAATTGGTACGGATTTTCTCATCGTATGTAGTGGCTGTGGTCATCAACTGCTGATGCCGCGCCCTAAATTTGAAAAGGCTGTCAAGAAAATCGTATCTCGATTGCCAGAGAATGAGTAAGGAGGTCCTATGGTACGACTTACCGACTATGTGACAAATGGGGGCTGTGCGTGTAAGATTGGTCCTCATATATTAAATCGTGTTTTAAAAGCAGTGACACCTGTTACAAATGACCAAGTCTTAGCCGATATGACCGGTTCTGATGATGCAGGTGTATATAAAATTTCTGATACATTGGCATTGGTTCAAACATTAGACTTTTTTACACCTATGGTTAATGATCCTGTTTTGTTTGGTAAGATTGCCGCTGCCAATGCATTAAGCGATGTGTATGCTATGGGTGGAACTCCATTGACTGCCATGAACATCGTGGGCTTTCCAGTACCTCTTGTGGAGCAAGGCATTTTAACAGATGTGTTAAACGGCGCGGGGTCAATCGTAGCCGAATCTGGTGCGGCTATCGTAGGTGGCCATAGCATAGAAAATAAAGAACCTATCTTTGGCATGTCTGTGACCGGGCAAGTGAATCCTAATTGTATTTGGAAAAACAAAGGGGCCCAAGTAGGGGATGTATTGGTACTAACAAAACGTATTGGAACAGGTATCATGAATAATGCGCTGAAAGCAGATTTATTCCCTATAGGTACAGAGCAAGCTGTCACTAGTATGAGTACTTTAAATAAAGTCGGTGCAGAGGTAGCTCACAACTTTACTGTGCATGCTTGTACTGATGTGACTGGTTTTAGCCTTATGGGGCACTCTGTAGAAATGGCTAGTGCCTCTGATGTGACAATACACATTAAGGCTTACGATATTCCTCTATTTGATGATGTTATCGAAGCGGCTCAAATGGGATTAGTACCAGCTGCATCCTATGGTAACCGCAAAGCTATAACGGATGTACAAGTAGATGAATCTTTAGATCCTGTATGGACGGATATTCTCTTTGATCCACAAACTTCAGGTGGGTTACTGTTCTCTGTTCCTGTTAATGAAGGTGAGCAACTGGTAGAGGCGTTACATAAGGCTGGTATAGACTGTGCGGCTATAGTAGGTACTGTTGAAAGCTTCTCTGGGTTGGCTGTACGTGTAACAGGATGACATTAGAAATAATATAATATAATATGGCCCTTAAGGTGTTAAATTATATATCATTAGCTGATAGCTGATAGCTGATAGCTGATAGCTGATAGCTGATAGCTGATACTTTTACAAAATATATAATGTATATAATTTAGAGGTGTATGATGAGCAATACAAAGGAATTAACTGTAGATGTACGTGGTAGTTTGTGTCCAAAGCCTGTTATTGAAACAAAGAAGGTGAGTGATGCGAATCCTAGTAGTGTTATTATTACTATCGTAGATAATGAGGTTAGTCGTGATAATGTAGAAAAATTCGGTAAGTCTCGCGGTTATGGGGTGGACATCCGACAAGACGGTAAGGATTTCTACCTCACTATGACCCCTAATGCAAATCCAGTAGCTGAAATTTGTGAACCAATGAGCTATGGCAACCGTGTTATCTTGATGACAAAGGACTATCTTGGCGAAGGCAGTGAAGAGTTAGGCCGTAACCTAATGAAAACGTTCTGGGTGTGCATGGTTGAAGCAGATGTGAAGCCATCTAAGATCTATTTCATCAACAGCAGTGTGAAGATGGTAACAAATGATTCGGTTCATTTAGAAAATATTAAAAAATTAGCTGATGCAGGTGTTGAAATTGCAGCGTGTGGCATTTGTCTTGATTTCTATGGGGTAAAAGAAGAGCTTGGCGTAGGCAGCATTACAAATATGTATGCTATTACAGATTCTATCTTAGGCGATAATATTATTAAACTATAATTGTCAGTGACTTTATGAGATCACTTAAAACAGGTGTGGCGCATTGGAAAATAAAAAATTACTAGTTGTCTTTACGTCCTATTATTTTGGCGATAAAGCAGACAAGGTATTAACAGAATTAGAGGTGCCTCATCAATTGATGGCTACGCCTCCAGAACTTTACGATATGTGTGGGTTATCTGTGCAAATAGATCCAAGTATTGTAGAGCAGGTTCAGACTATTTTAAAAGAACATAAGATTAGTACATCTGGCCTCTTTTGGTACGAAAAAGGTGAGCTAGCTGTACCATATAAAGCCTAGACATCTGTAGTGACCCCAAAAAGTTAGACTTTTTGGGGTCACTACAATCGTCTAGGCTTTTTCTTTCTTTTTTATTAAAGTCTTGGTTCTTATATAATTTAAAGGCTGACTATGGTACTATAGATATATGATATTTTTTATCATTATGGAGGTATATATGAGCAAGTATGAAATAGAAAATGTAAAATTAACAGCCCCTCAATTGGATCGTAAAGATTTAGAATATGCTATGACATATCGTTATGCATGTAAAAAGTTTGATAGCACGAAGAAGATTTCCGATGAAGATTGGAATGCTATTTTAGTAGCAGCTCGCTTGGCACCAACATCCCTTGGATTTGAGCCTTTTGAATTGCTAGTTATCCAAAATCCAGAAATTCGAGAAAAAATGAAAGCTCATGGCTGGGGCATTCATGCAGGCCTTGAAGCAAGTCATTTGGTGGTATTCTTAACACGTAAAAAAGTGGACTTAGAGTTTGACTCTCCTTACGTACGTTACATCCAAGAAACAGTTAAGCAATTACCTGCAGAAATAGATGCAGCATATCGCGAAAAATATGCTCAATTTACTACAAGTGACTATAAAACTTTTGAATCTGACCGGGCTGCTTTTGACTGGGCATCTAAACAAGCGTACATTGTAATGGCTAATATGATGACAATGGCTGCTTATGAAGGCTTAGATTCCTGTCCATTAGAAGGCTTCAATCAAGATGACATGACAGCACTCTTAGGTGATGAACTTGGCCTTTTCGATACTAAACACTTTGGTATTGCTGTAATGGCGGCTTTCGGCTACCGAGACGAAGAACCACATCGTAACAAAACACGTCGTACTTTAGATGAAATTGTAACAGTAGTTGAATAGATCGTTATATATAGAACTAAATCGAAAATCTTCATTTAATCTTTAAAATTGAATGATATATTATAAATATACAAG
>ERZ773001.346-NODE-346-length-18931-cov-29.4862_pt1 | contig 18931 bp, 8 predicted proteins | sample MGYA00511673_ERZ773001 | MGnify/ENA primary metagenome ERZ773001 (study PRJEB29015, sample SAMEA2738091) | human oral metagenome | biome: human oral; feature: human-associated habitat; material: saliva | place: China | collected 2162 ... | reverse complement strand
ACCATGGCTTTTAACTACGACCAAAGACACTAACCTATGGCACAAATCCGTAACCATGACCGAATTTGTGTCTGCGCCGGGTAGGCGGGATCCGGTAATGACTTAGTGTTTTCGGTAATGAGTTAGTGACTTTGGGCTGGGGTTTTAACCATCGCTAAAGACGCTAAGTCATGACTGAATTTTCACCGGCAACGGGTAACTGACCGTTTCGATAGGTCACTGTTTTCACTGCGGATTAAAGACCCACGGCGAAGGCACTAACCTATCGCAGGGTCCCCGCCCCTCCCCTATGAACGGCGAAAAGCCACATGTGTTTCGAGAAGCCACCAAAGAAGTGGCTTTTCGAAACACATGTGGCTTCTCGGCGGAATACCGCGCTACATTCGGGTCTACTCGCCCCTCAGGAATGCCGCGACCTTACCCCAGAAACCCTTCTGGTTTCCGGTATAGCGGGTACCTGTGGGGGTCGGCTGGAAAACCGGACGCTGCTGGTTCGGCACATCCTGCTGGTATGCAGGGTTCTGCTGGTACTGGGGAGGCACCTGCTGGTACGGGTAGTTCGCCTGCGGATGCTGCGGATGCTGCGGGTAGCCCTGCGCCTGATAGTTCGGATCCTGATAACCCTGCGCCTGGTACGCACCTGCCTGAGGCTGAGCACCCGGATGGTACTGCGCATCGGGGCGGTACTGGGTTTCTGCACGGTACGGAGCGTCCGCGTAGCCTTGGTTCTGGTATCCCTGCGGGTTCGGGCGGTACTCGGGGCTCGGCTGCGGAGTCTGCTGGTATGCGGGCTCTGCCTGATGTGCCGCCGCCTGGTTCGCTGCGGGACGCGGCGGGTTAGAGTACGCGGGGCGCGGGTTCGGCTGCTGCGGCTGGGCAGGCACCGGGCGCTGTGCGGGAGCCGGACGGGACGCCGGTGCCGGGCGCGCCTCCTGAGCAGGACGAGTAGCGGGTGCAGGCTGAACGGCAGGAGCCGGGCGCTCCGGGCGGGCCTGCGGTGTACGCTGTCGCGGCTGGCCACCAGGCACCTGCAAATGCGATCCCTCAGGAAGGCCACTCTGCTCGGCAAGGTCTTGAGCAACGAACGCTGAACTGAACAGCATGTCTTCCATGGTCCACTCAAGCGGCGGCTGTGCGTTCGGTGCCAGCTGCAGCTTGTCCAGTTCGCGCAGGTGCAGGGCGAGTACATCCACCATGTAGTTGATGACGGCGAGGTTCGGCTGCTCCCCCAGGTTCTCCGGGTAGGCGAAGTGGTAGATGTAGGTGTTGATGTTCTGCCGCTTTTCCAGAGCTTTTGCCGCCTTCTCAACGGGGACGCCGCCGCAGGTAAGATCCGAGAGGCTGTCGAAGGTTGCGGGGCCTTCAGAGACACGCACGGTCAGCGGCCGCGTGGGGTCTACGGCGGACTGCTTTGGCCAGAAGATGCCGGGTCGGAATGCCGTCTGCAGGCTGTTGTTGACGACGATTTCCTTCTCGGGTCGCCAGGGCTTCTCATGGTCTACGATGTACTTGCGCGGCATGGCGTACGTGGTGAAGGAGCACGCGAAGCTCTGCAGCTCCTCCCCCGCCGGCGAGGAGCTCAGGATGTATGCCTTGGCGCGGTTCCAGGTTTCGCTATTGCGGACCTTGTTTGCGAACATGGACAGCTTGGTCATGAACCCGTCGACCTTGACGGTGGGTGCGTCGGCGGTAATCAGGTAGATGCGGGCGGTGCCGTACAGCGAGGAGAGCGCGTACTTCTTATTCGATTCGCCGAAGTTGGTGCCCATGATGAGGTGGCAGGTGGGCGGGTTGACCGGTTCGCCGTTGTAGTAGGGCGTGTAGTCGAAGCCCATGTCGACGACCTGGCAAGATTCTGCGGCAGCGTGGATGCTGTCGAGGGTGAGGGTTTCGTTGGTGGGCGTGCCGTCCGCGTTGTTGAAGGCGATGAAGACGGCGGTGTAGCCGTATGCGGCGCTCTTGGGCTTGTCCAGGGCGAAGGTGTTGCATTGCGGGTGGTGTGCGGCGTACTGCTGCTGAATGTGTGCGATGGCGTTGTTCGTCATGGTCACTCCTTGGGGTGTGGTTGTTTATCGGATTCGATTGTGTGGGTGTGTGATGTGTTTTACTGTACGCTACTCCCCTGACAGGCTAAGCAGGCAGGGGCGTATTTTTCGCGAAAAATCGCGATGCGGCGGAGGCTGTATTCTCACCGGCGAGCATGGCAGCGGGCGGAACGGCGGGGCGGAGGGGCGGAACGGCGACGGGTGGAGGGGCGGAGGGGCGACGCATCCAACTGTGCGGGTGCGCCGCGCCCTGTGTTTTACCGGCGCTTGTTTTACCGGTGCTTTAGCTTGGCGGGCTACTTGCCGCGGCGGCGCTCAATTTCCCGGCCCCAGACCATCACGATGTCGATGCCGAGGACCCCGTACTCGTACTCGTCGAGAGCGGTCCGAACTGCCTCAGTGTTCACCGCGAACCAGTCGTCGGGCAGCGAGTCGATCCACGCTTCCCAGTCTGCGATGCGCCAGACGTAGGCCCGTTCCATGTGCTCCTCATAGTCATCACTGCCAAGTGATTCGGGGAACTGACAGTACCACAAGGGGGCTGACTCACTATTCGGCTGTTCTTCCCGATAATGAACGAACTGGCGCCAGTTCTCCTTCGTGATGATGAAGGACTGTTCCCCGTCAGGCCCGAACTTTTCCACGGTGCCCACGTACGAATTGGTTTTAACGCGCGTCCAGAACGTCGGTACATCAATTTCGCCGCGCTTGACCAGGTCAGCCAGGTATTCGATACGGTCGTGCGGAGGGGCGATGGCGCCATCCGGGAGAGCGTCGCCGAAGGTCAGCAGGCGGCCGGCGCGGTAGTCGTCCATGTTGATGGTGTCCCAGGAGAAGCCGTTGATTTCTTCGTGCTGGTCAGGCTCCAGGCAGGGGTACCATTCGTTGTCGTACACCATCTGCAGGAGTTCGTTGGAGCGGTGTTCGCCTTCGTAGGCGAAGTCGTTCACCTGAATATTGCGAACGTATTCTTCCTGTTCTTCGTTCAGGTGGTACTGGCCGCCCTTGCGGCGGAAGTTAAGTTTCTTGGTTTCGGTGCCGTTCTTCAGTTTTGCCTTGTGGATGTTGACGGCGTGTTCAATCATCCACTGGCTCGGGTCCAGTACGTATGCGAGGCGAAGCTGCGTCTCGTACGGGGTGATGATGTTCAGGGTGCGCAGCAGTTCTTCGCATCCGTCGGGGTCTTCCCAGTACATGTTTTCGCCGAGGTACTTGAGCTTGTCGTCGAGGGTCATCTTGGGGATTGCGTTCCGCAGAGTCTGCGCCCATTCGGCGGCTTCTTCGTCGTCGGGATCGGCTTCAACTTCTGCTTCGACCTTCGCCAGTTCCGTTGCCATGTAGGCGTCGATGTTAAAACGTTCCGTGTACATCGGCTCCATGGCGTCGCAGCGTTCCTTGTTGATCTGGCGACGTTCCTCTTCCAGGGCCTGGTAGTATTCGAGGTCGTCCAGGGTCTTCTGCTGCTCTTCGGGGGTGAGGCTATTCCAGTACTCTTCCTCGGCGATGCGATTCTGCTCATCCTCATCAGGGGCAGGCTGCTGCGGCAGGCGGAGTTCGCCGGGGCGGCCGTACTGGCCGGTACCGAAGGCGTCCAGAGTGATGGCGCCGTGCTTTTCTTCGCGCAGCGGGTGGTCGCTGTTCAGCCACGCGCGGGCCTCACTGATGCTGATGGGCTTGGTCAGGCGGTACAGGCGCACCTCCTGGTTCAAATCATCCAGGCGCAGCTTCTGACGGTCGTAGGAGGTGCGGGCTTCCTTCTCGTTCAGGTAGACGTAGATGTAGTCGCCGCATTCCTGCCACCAGGGCGCATCCAGGCGCGGATCCTCCCAGACCAGCTCCTTGCCGTCCTTACGCTTGTAGCGCGGGCGACCTACCGGCGGGTTGTTCACCTCCTTACGACCTCGGTTCACGTGCACGAGGTAGCCGTACACACCGGGCTCGCCCTCCAACTCGTTCTTGAGGGTGATGTCAGTATCCAGCTTCTCAACGACCCAGTGCTTCTCGTCGTTGAAGTAGGCGATTTCTTCGTCAGTCATGTTGTCGAAGAGGGTGCAGTCAAAGAGCATGCGCGGGTCGGTGAAGGATTCGTAAGGGGCTGCATCACCGAATGCGTTGCTCACGTAGCTGGGGAGGTCTTTGGGCATGCCCTGGCGGCGCCACTTGTAGGGGTGGACGGTCAGGTCTTTGTCCCAGGGGGTTTCGCCGGTGATGCCGGGGGCGCGGCGCTGCATGAGTTCGGCGGAGAGGTCCTTGCCGTTGACGATGACGCGGTGTGCTTTTTCGAGCCGCTCGTAGGAGTAGCGGGCGCGGGCGTTGCGTTCGGCGTGGTACTTCTTCTGGTAGGCCTTGTAGCGGGCTTCGGCTTCGGGGCTGCGTGCCATGGTGACGATCCTTTCTCGCGGGGTGCGCTGGGAGGCTGCGGTGCTCTCGGCGCGTGGGCTTCGGTGCTTCTGATTACAGAATAGGAGGGGCCCCTGACACGATAAGCGCAGCGGGATTTACCCGGGGGTAAGACACGGGCCACTTGCCCTCATGAACGGCGAAAAGCCACATGTGTTTCGAGAAGCCACCAAAGAAGTGGCTTTTCGAAACACATGTGGCTTCTGGGCGGAATACATCTGGGCGGATTACCGCGGGTTACTACCTCCGGCTACCAGGGAATAGGTGAATCCTCGTGGGTCTTCACCCCGTAGATAACCTTCGGCAAGATTTTCAGGCTAGCCCCGTTAGAAGAGTACTTCGCACTAAGAATCAAGCGGTTGACTGCTTTGTAGTGGTTCTTACCAACCTTAATCTTCTGGTTCTCACCGACGCGACGTTCTGCCTCGTTGTGGGTGCTCTTCGTTTCCACAACGCAGAAGGTCTTCTCTCCGCCTTCATCTTCAAGAACGTACGCCCAGTCGGGGTTGTATTTGCCGCTGGGGGTGTCGATCTTGAAGTTCGAGGGGAGCTTCATGAAGAACTTGACGGCGGAGCTTGATTCAAGCTTCTGCGCGAACTGGCGTTCCACGTCTGAATCCAGCACCAGGTGGTCGTAGTCCGTCTTTTCGGGCTGTGACACCTTGTAGAGCTTGTCCAGGGGGTAGTCGCTCAGGTCGCCGCGCAGCTGGTTGAAGACGTCATCGGTCGGGATGATGGGCATTGCCACACCTTCGGTGAGGTATTCGCCTCCCCCGCTGATGCTCTTCCAGAGGTTGTCGCTGTTTTCGTTCTGGTCGAGTGCAGCGTTGTAGCGCGGTTTGTATCCGGTTTTCTCCATGTAGGTTTCGTCGTCAACGATACGCGGGCGGAAGACGGCGCTCGAGACAGCGACCTCTTCGACAACGCTCTGCAGAATCTTGCGGGCTGCGACAATGTACTCGCCCGGGTTCTTGATGAACGTGTCCAAGGTTTCGGATCCCTTGAGCACGTCGATGATGGTCTTGCGGGAGAGGTCGGTTGCTTTCTGCAGTTCCGCGACGATGTCCGGCAGGGGGTAGTGATGGTCCAATTCCATCTTGGTGGGGGTTGTGCTTAGTCCACCCGCACCGGTTTTTACGCCTGAGCGTCGTATCTCGAGGTTCGATTCTGCGATACGAATCTCCAGAGGCTGGATGTGTTTCGCGGCTTCCTTGAGGCGGGCTACTGCGATGTCTGCAATGTCCTTTGAGTCAAGGTCAACCCGGTAGCTGGTGTCAACGGCGATGCGTTCCCAGAGTTCGCTGAAGAGCTCGTAGGGGAAGTTCGGGTTGAACTTGCGGGTGCCGCGTTTGTTCTCGTTTTCAACGAACTTGGTAGTGTTCTGGTTGTTGACGAGAATCTGGATGATTTCGTCTTCGTAGGGTGCGTACTCTTCGGGCAGGTCGAGGGTGAAGCCGAGCATGTTCGGGGTGAACTGCTTGGTCGGTTCGCCGTTCTGGGTGAGCATCTTGTTCTTGACGAGGGCATCAAAAATTTCACCGGACTGGGCAACGCCGAGGGTCTGTCCTTCGGCTGCACTGTCGGTGCGGTTTGTGATGCTTGCAAAGTCGGTGCGGCGCACACGTCCAATACTTACGCCGGCTTCGCGGTATTCGCGCTGCAGGGAGTCAGCGAAGTCGCGGTAGGACTCGTTGGCGATGACGGTCAGGCGTGCGAGATTCGGGTCAGAGATTCGCGTGAGGGTTCCGTTCTTGACGCTGACGGGCAGGCGCAGGCCGCGGCCGATGGTCTGGCGACGTTCCATCGCGGTGTTCATGGTGCGGAGCACGCAAATCTGGAAGATGTTGGGGTTGTCCCAGCCTTCGCGGAGTGCCGAGTGGCTGAAGATGAAGCGTACGGGTTCTTCGTGGCTGAGCAAGCGTTCTTTGTCCTGCATGATGAGCTCGTAGGCGTCGTCGTCTTCCTTCTTACCGGTGGAGTCCACGTATTCGCCCTGGGTCTGGCCGCGCTTGGCTTTGAGCTGTGCGAAGTAAGCACTGCGGGCAGTCAGGGGGTCGTGCGAGCAGAAGTTACTGATTCCGGTCATTTGCTCGAGGCGTTCGACTTCTTCAACGTAGATTTCATCGAACCAGCGGGCGAAGTCGCCGTTGGCGTCAAGGTTATTGGTTCCGTCGCCCAGGTAGCTGCGCACGCTATAGATGAAGAAGAGCGAAAGAACCTTAACGCCTTCCTTCTGCAGTATGTATTCCTTCTTGAGATGCTGACGAATGGTTTCACGAATCATGGCACGGTGCACCTGGTCCATGTTTTCATCGCCGAGGGATTCACCGAGGTGCAGTAGGTTTTTACCTTCGATGGCGCTCAGTTCAACGAAGGCATTTTTTTCCCCGTACTCCACACTGATGTGGTTGACTGCGATATCGCCGTAGGCGTCGTTGTTGGCCTTGCTCTTCAAAGATTCACCCTGTTTGAAGGGAATTTCTTTGCTTTTGATGCCACCCTGCTTAGTTATTGTGGCCAATTCCAGGGTGGCTTTGAGGGGCCTCTTTTTCTCGTCAACAGAAGCAAAACGAATGTAAGGGGTAGTAGGCATGCCATCGATGAGGACTTCAGCGACGGAAATCTTCTTGACAAGGTTCTGTTGCATGGCGTCTACCGGGTCGAGGCGGTAGACGAGGTTGCGGACCTTATCGTGGGTAGCGCTGTAGCGCAGGACAGCAAGGGGGTTAAGCTCTGAAATTGCGATGGTACTATTGTTGCTTTTCATGCGCTGCGGTTCGTCGAGGATGACGACGGGGCGGGTAGCACGAATGTAGTCGATGGGCGCCAGACCGTTGAGGCTATCGCGTTCCCGATAGATGATACGGTCATCTTTTTTGGTGGTGTTGAGTGCGCTGATAGTGGTGATGAGAACCTCGACACCGATACCGGTTGCGAAGGAGTAGACCTCTTCGGGAGTGTCGCCCCTGTAGAAGGTTTCGCGGAGGGACACGCCGTGCTGCAGGTACAGGTTCTCAAAGTGCGAGCGCATGGAGTTGATGCTGGTCTTGACGCCTTCGCGAATCGCTACGGAGGGTACGACAATAACGAACTTGGTGAACCCGTAGTTCTTGGCAAGTTCGAGGATGCTGCGCAGGTAGACGTAGGTTTTACCGGTGCCGGTTTCCATTTCGATGTCGTAGTGGGGTACACCATCTTCTACTATGAGCTCCGCACTATGCTCGAGGTAGTTGCTCTCCTGCACCTTAATGAGGTTGTTGAAAAGGGCTTCACGGTCAAGGTCGAGCTGGTTGTAGACGACGCCGGCGGCGCGTGCCGCGAAGAGGGTGTCTTCTTCGGCTGCGGCACCCGTGGGGATGATATTGCGGGTGGTTCCGGTGTGCTTCATCTGCCCTTCGAAGAGTGCCACGGTGGAGTCGATGGCACGCACCTGGTGCTTCTGTGAGGGGTCGAAGACGAAGCCTTTACGCTGAGGTGCGGGGCTGGGGTTGGAAGGGCTTGCTGCGCCGCGGTATAAGGGGTTAGGTGTGGGGATCTGAGGGTCGGGGTGAGGCATGGCAGTGGTCTTTCGGACGGGGGTCTTTCGGAGTTTGTTTGCTATGAGTGTGGTCGCTGAAGTGGTTCAGGGGTTGCGGGTTTTTAGGAGAACCACGGCGGCGGCGTAGGTCGCGGTGCGTTCTTTGCCGCCGCCGGGTTGTTCTGCAGGGTCCGCGTGAGGAACCTATTCAGCCGTGTGCTGGTGCTTCTAGGCGAAGAGTACGTCTTCGCGGTTGATGCCGTGCTGCTTGGCGAGTTGCACCAGGTTCAGCTTGAGGCTGTCTACGTTGGCGTAGTTGTTCTCGTTGGAGAGCGCGTCTTCAATCATGAGCAGCTGAACGGGTTCGTAGCCATAGATTTCGCGGAATTTGCTGATGGCCTTTTCCCAGTCTTCGAGGCTGGGGATGGTTGCAGCGTCTTCGGTGGGAGGGGTCGTGAATGCCAGCACGCCGGCTGCGACAGCGAAGAATTCCTTGTACCCGAGGGAGAAGGGGACGATAGTTTCATCCAGGCGGTAGCCCGCCTTGAGCAGCAGCTCGAAGAGGACCTGGTAGGCTTCGGCACCGGGCTTGAGGCTGTCACCTAGATCGTTGAAGAGCATGTCCAGGTTGTCGGCGCCGATGCTGCTGTCAATCTTCCAGCTCTTGAAGCAGCTCTCCCCCAGGGTGAAGGCACGGAAGCCGGTGTCGAGGGGGTTGTCTTCGGAGCGCTGAGCAATCTGCTCGGCGTATTCTTCGCGTACCTGCTGGCCCGCACGGCGAATGCGTTCGCGCGTAATTTCTGAAATCGTTGAGAATTTATTGTCTGCAGACCCCTTACCTGAGTTCACCTGTTCAGGAATCTGAATAGAGATAGTCCTCCTGTTTTCGCCATCCTGGGCGTTAACAATCATTGCTGCATGCACCAAGGAACCTGATCCGGCAAAGAAATCAATAATCAAATCATCGCCAGAGGTAACCATGCGAATAAAATCTGCAAGAACAGTTTCATCCTTAGGGTAATCAAATACCTTTTCGCCCATCAAATCTTTAAGGCGTTTAGTTGCAGCTCGACCGTCCTGATACATGACACTATAAAGCGCTTCAAATTCCGTATCCTTAAGATACCTTTTGCGCTTAGGCACACTATTTTCGTCGGGGCCAAATTCAATGTACCCACGTTCTTGAGCTAGCTTAAATGCTTCTTCCTGGTATACCCAACCACGAGAGGGAATCTTAACGGGCTTTCCTGTCACAGGGTGCAGGACTTCGTACTTGGGGCCTCCACCCCCAGGCCATGAAATATTATCGCCAAAGTAGATGCCGTTTTCATCCAGCGAGTTATAGTGCTTATGGCGCTTAGCTTCATCTCCGTCAGGAAGAGACTTATACCATTTACGAATTTCCTTAGTCTGGGTTTCAAAATCTCCAGGGTGCATCTTTTGAAGGCTATCTACCTTCTTATAGATTTCTTCAAGCCCCTTTTTCTTAACCCTCCAAACAATATTATTGCTCTTCAGATAAGACAGATTCCTTGCATAGCAAAGAATGTACTCATGGGACTGTGAAATGTACTTTGAATCATTCTTACGCCCAGCAGCCCACACAAAATCACCAATGAAATTATATTCACCAAAAATTTCATCAATAACCTGTCGAAGATGTGCTACCTCGCCACTGTCAATAGAAACGAAAATTGCTCCATCCTCAGCGAGCAGTTCACGTGCCAGCACCAGGCGCGGGTACATCATGCTCAACCAATTCGAATGATACGCGCCCGAAGTCGCCGCGTTCTTCTCAAAAGCCGTACCAGCCGTCAGCGCACCCTCAGCATTGCGAGCGCCGGTCTCCATCTCATGCTCACGCACCGTCTGCGCAAAACGATCAGAATACACAAAATCATTACCCGTGTTATACGGCGGATCAATGTACACCATCTTCACCTTGCCACGGTACGCCGCACGCAAAGCCTTCAGAGTCTCCAGGTTCTCACCCTCAATAAACACGTTGCGGGTCGAATCCCAATCCACCGAATCCAAAATCTGCGGGTGAATAGCGGCAGAAGTCGGCAACTGCGCCACACGCTGAGCCTCACGCTTACCCGGCCAGGTCAAACCAAACTTCTCAGGGCCCGCCGCCAGATTCTCATCACCCAGAAGGTTCTTCAGAGCCTCCACATTCAGCTTGCCATCGGCAAAAACCTCCGGAGCGGAAGCCTGCAGCTGTTCCCACAGCTTCACCCTCATATCCGGAGAAGACAACGGCACACTGCCGAATTCAGAAACTTCACTCATCGTTGATAAGCCTTCCACCATGTACGCCCCAAACCATAAAAACACGGCACCTACTCGCTGCCACCCAGTCTCAACATTGACTAGCCGACTACCACAGGAACAACTCTATCCCCATGTCAGAGCCCTAAAACTCCTCGATTCAGCACGCTACAAAGATAGGTCAACCACCAGGATTTAGGGTTGGGACATACCGTTCTAAAATGTACCCTTCTAGTTTCCGACATAACCGCCACACTGTCCAACGAAACCGTCAAAAAAGGCGGCCCGGCATGGTCACCCACACCGAGCCGCCTTCCAGCCCGCAAAGAGCAAAGAGCCTACTTACTGCTCAACACGCCAACGAATCGTGAACAAGTCCTGAGCCGAGCTCTTCGCATTCTGGAACTTCTTCATACGATCCAGAATGCCTTCCATCTGCTCCGAATAATCGGCAAACTTCTGCTGATACTTACGCTCCACCGCGCTAACCTGCTTATTCAGCTCACGAGCCTTAATACGCATCTGCATACGCTTCGTAGGATCAGACTCACGCTTCGAATCAGCAACCAGCTGACGCTCCTTCTTCAGCAGCTCCAGCTTCTCAGCCTCCATCGCCGCGCGCATATCCTGCTCACGAGCGTCCTGAATCTGCCACATATCCTCCAGGAAACGGCCATTACGCTCATTCACCTCAGCAGCCAGGCACTCCGTCTGCTCACGCATCTGAGACTCCATACGATCCGCAAACATCATGCCAGCAACCGGGCTCTCACTCACGCAACGCAAAGACATCAGATCATTCACATCATCAGTCGTCAGCGGCTTACCCGAATCAGTGAAACCACCAGCCACCAGATACGACTCCTGAACCAGCTGACCCTCAACCGTAGCGGTATACGTTGCCTCACGCAGGCTCAACTCACCCGAAGTACCCACCAACGACTGCGCGTACTTCGAAGGACGCTCCGAAGCCGACACCGAGAACACCAGCTCACGCTGCGGAGTCTCACGATTCAACGCCGAATCCACCACAAAACGGCCCAGCGGCGAATCAAAACGGTACTGGCGAGTGTGATTATCCGAATCCTCCTTGAGCGCATACGTGCCCGGAACAATATCGCCGTTCTCAGCATCATCATGAGCAGGCACTTCACGCAAAACAAAACGACGCGAATCATCCGCAAAATCAGCCAAGTCAGCCAGCTCGTGCTTCGTCACTTCCATCAGCAGACGCTCAAAAACACCCAACAGCTCACGCGAACCCTCATCGTAATGCTTGAGCTTATCCTGAACATTCGCGTCCAGGTTCTCAAACACCTTAGAGGTCGTCTCACGCATACCCTCAGCGATCAGTTCGGCATTCTCTTCCTCAAGCTGACGGAATGCCTCCTCAATCTCCTCAGCCGTCTTAGCGTTCGCAAAAATAGCACCGATCTTCCTGTCAAAATCAGCACCATAGGCAATAGCACCAAGAATCTCATTACTTGCGCCAAAAACACCCGTGAAAATCTGGAACTTATCGCGAAGCATAGACAGTACACGGGCTTCAGCCTCGTTCCGGCTATTCAAGAAGTTCATCACCAAAACATCATGCTTCTGGCCATAACGATGAACACGACCAATACGCTGCTCCACACGCTGCGGGTTCCACGGCAGATCATAATTAATCAGCAACGAACAGAACTGCAAGTTAATACCCTCGCCCGCAGCCTCAGTCGCAATCATAATGCGAGCCGAATTACGGAACTTATCCACCAAAGCCTTACGCATATCAGCAGCCTGAACACCGGTAACAAGGTCGCTACCCTCATGCTCCTTCAGCCACTCGCGGTAAATCTTGCGCTGCTCCTTCGAACCATTCGAACCGTTGAACAGCACCAGCTCATCACCGTAACCAGCCTCAACCAAAACACGCTGCAGGTACTCCTGAGTACGGGTCGACTCCGTGAAGATAATAGCCTTCTCCGGTGCACCAATAGAACGCATGCTTTCAAAACCGCGCTCCAACGCCTCCAGCAGCTTATGAGCCTTAGCGTTCTCCGTAATCGACGCCGCATGCTCAGCCACACGGCTCAACTCCTCAGCCTCCTGACGAAGCTGAGAACGCTCGTGCTCATTCAGAATACGATCCGACCATGCGTCAGACTTATCCGAAAGGTTAGACAGCCAGCTGTCCTCAGAGGGGCCCGCATCACCATCAAAATCGGCACCTCCACGCGCAAAGGAACGCGAGGCATCCGAAACTTCCTTCATCGTCAGAACTTCAGGTTCCGTAAGGTAGCGCAGACGCTCAGCCATAGACTCAAGAGTGGAAGAAACCGCAAACGTCGAAGAGCCCAAACGTTTGAACAGCTGAATCGCCATCAGATTACGCGCCGGAGAGTACTGCATAAAAGTCGAGTTATGAACAAACGACTGAACCATCTCATGCAGCTGCTGTTCCTTCTCCGTAGGTTCAAACTGGAACGTCTCAGTGCCACGGTTCGTATAGCGCACATACAGGTTCACGTCCTTGCGCAGATGACGCTTCAGCAGCATGCTCAGACGCTCCTGCAAGTCCTCCATCGCCGCGTTCTTAGACAATTCAGAAGCCCCATTAACATAACGCGCACGGAACGCCTTCAAGCTATCAAAGAACTCAGGATCAATCACAGAAACCAGGCCGTACAGTTCCTCCATCCTATTGTGCAGAGGAGTAGCCGTCAGCAGAAGAACCTTCTGCGCCGCCTTAGCAATCTTCGAAGCAGCCAAAGCGCTCTTCGGCTGCCGATGAGCCGGCATATAGAAATTCCTCAGATAGTGGGCTTCATCCAGCACCATCAGATTCCACGGCAACGAACCCAGCTTATCCTGAAAGCTCGTCATGAACTGGTACGAACAAATCAAAACCGACGGCTCACCCCGACGGGTCTCTTCGATAACATCCCTTGCGTTCTTAGAATCCACCAGAGTCGCAGGAATCATGAACTTATCCCACAACTCCTGCTTCCACTGCTGACGCAACGACGCCGGCGCCACAATCAAAATATTGCGGCGACGCTCAGACCAAAACTGAGTAATCACAATGCCAGCCTCAATGGTCTTACCCAGACCAACCTCATCAGCGAGGATAGCGGCCTTCATATGGGGAGACTGCAAAGCAAACAGAGCAGCATCAATCTGATGCGGCTTAGGCTCAACCTGCGCATCGAACAGCAGGCTCGTCAGCTTACCCAGCTCATTATCGGCATAGCTACGGCGCAACTCATGCGCATAAAACTTAGCCTGATAATCGTTAATGGTCGTCACAACAGTACCTTTCGGGTCGCCAGAAGCGGATAGAAAACAGAAAATATACGAAGCCTACAGCCCCATAAAGAAAGAAAAACAAACGCTAGACTCAGCTCTGAATCTAGAAAGAGCAGGTTCAACCAGCCAGGGTTCAGACAGCCAGAGTATAGGTATCTCGGAGGGCGTCCTCGGCCTCATCCAAAGCGTAACCACTCTGACACAACGCCGCACACGAATCACAGAAACGAATCTGAGCCAAAGCCTCACGCTCCGTCAGCTCAGGAAGCCGATCCATCAAAAACTCACCGTTCTCAGTGAAGAAATCGTCAATATTCGAGGCGTCCTGCCCAGCGTAGAACTCGCGAAAATCATCACCGGTGTAGTAACCGCTCAGGTCCATGAGTATCTCTCCTTCGGTTCACTCAGATAACAGACCCCATGGAGCTATGCCCTTGCTCCATACACTCAAAATATATGGAACCCCTGACAAAATAAGCGGAAAACACACACATACCGCAATAAATTGACGGCATATACCGAAATAATCTGCGTTTTCACCCTAGAAACACCCTAGAACTGACAGAAACGCCGGTAACGGGCACACACCCAACAGGGCCCTAATACGCGCACCCGCCACCAACAGCAACCGTCGCCCAGGCTCACACAGCCATCACACAGCCATCACGCCTGGCTAAGCAGCCAACAGCGCCTTAGCCAGCTCCAACTGAGCCTTAACCTTCGCAGTACGACGCTTACGGCCAAAAGTCGCCAACACAGCCGACTCAACATCCTGACCTTCATCCATCAGCTCAGGATCCTGCTCATAGAAGCGCCAAGCATTCGCAATCTCAACCGGGCTAATCTGGTCAAACTCGCGCATCGCACCATCCACCGAAGGGCGGAACTCGCCATACTCCTCACGCGGCGCCTCAACATGCCACACGAACTTATGCTCATCCACCTGCAGCTCAGGCATACGACCCGCCAAACGGATAATCCAGTCGCGGTTCTTCTTCGCCAAACGGCTCACACCAAAGCACTGCGCCGCCAAAGTCGCCAAACGATCCGTCTGAACCGGTCCCTCAAAAGACACAATCTGCTCAAGAGCAGCAGACATCTGATCCTTAGAACGCTTACTGCGCAGCGAATCAAAAATATCGCGGTCACCCAGCGGCATCGGCTCCCACGGCTCAAACGAGTAACGGCCCTCCCCCACTGCAAGACACAGCGGAGCAGGCGAAGAAGAAGCCGGCTGAGAAGTTGAAGAAGGAGCCGCAGGCTGGGCAGGCTGCGGAACCGGTGCCGGACGTGCCGGGCGAGTAAACGCACCACGAGGCGCAGACACCTCAGCCTTCGACGAACGCGCCGCCGAAGCCGCCTGGCGGACTTCCTCATCCAGCTCACGACGAACCGGTGCCGCCTCACCAACACCAAACAACTCAGCATGCACACGGTCCAGCTGGCTTTCACACCATGCCTTCTGCTCCGGCGCACCCAACGCCTCAAAAAGACGAGCCGCCGAATCGTAGATACGCACCGCGTCGTTGCGATCCATCTCCATGTAATGCATCTTCTTATTGCGGAAAATACGCAAATCCTGCGCATACGTACTCACGGTACGGCTCGAATCAGGCTCAAACGGGTGCTTCCGCTCAGAATTACCTACCGGCTCAGTCAGCATACGCAGCTGAACCTGAATATCGCGCGGATTGTATCGGCTCAACTCAACATTGCGATTACGCTGATCATCCAAGTACCACAGAATAGCGGTCCAGCCGTACTCCTTAACCTGCGACTGGGACATCAGACCCTTCTCAACCACCAGCCGAGTCAGCAGCGGATCAAGCTCACGGCTCAAGTAGTTCAAACAAGAGGAAATGTGAGCATCAGACATGTCAGACATATAAAAACCATTTCGTTGTATGTGTTGCAGCAACCATTGCCACCACATTCATTATGCCCAATGAGAACAACATGTGCGTACTGGTTCGTCATTCTGGACCCGAACCTGTTTAACGGCGAGAAGCCACATGTGTTTCGAGAAGCCACCAAAGAAGTGGCTTTTCGAAACACATGTGGCTTCTGGGCGTAGAGAAGTATTTACGCCTCCGAGGGCTTCGCCCCGGTCAGGCGGTACGCCTTGTACACGCCCGTCACGTTACGGACCACGTTCAGCACGTGCTCCAGCATGAAGCGGTCACCCAACTCCAGGGCGAAGCGGTCCACCACGGTACGATCCTCCGAAGTGTGCACGCGCGCATCCAGAATGTTCACGCCCGACTCAGAAATCGCACGGATCAGGTCGCTCAGCAGGCCCTTACGGTCCAGCGCCTCCACCTGAATCTGCACACGGTACGTAGCGGTCGGCGAAGACGCCCACTCGACCGTGGTCACGCGCGGCTCCTCGTCAGCGTTACGCATGTTCGGGCAGTCGCGGCGGTGCACCGAAATGCCGTTGTAGCGGGTCACAATACCAATAATGTCATCGGGCGGGACCGGGGTGCAGCAGCGCGCAATCTTCGTCAGCACACCCTCAGCGCCCGGCACAATCACGCCGTTATCGCCAATCGCCTTGCGGGTGGACTTCAGCAGCGTCTCGTCAAAGTCGCTGACCTCAACCTCGGGTGCCGGCTCGTCGCCGCGGTGCACCTCAACCAGGGTGTCAATGACCTGCTTCGGCGCGATTTCGTGCTCACCAATCGCACGGTACAGCGACGCCACATCGTTCTTGTGCAGCAGCTGAGCCACCTGAGTCATAATCTCCGGGCTCATCATCTTCTGCAGCGGCAGCTCACTGTTGCGCATGCTCTTGGTGAGCATCTCGCGGCCGGCGAGTAGCGCCTCCATGCGGCGTTCCTTCGCGAAGTACTGGCGAATCTTCGTGCGAGCGCGTGAGGAGCGAACGAACTTCAGCCAGTCCTCGCTGGGTCCGGCGTCTTCGTTCTTCGTGGTCATAATCTCCACGGTGGCGCCGGTGGGCAGGACCGTGTGCAGCGGCACGAGGCGGCCGTTGACCTTCGCGCCGACGGTGCGGTCGCCGACCTCACTGTGGATGGCGTAGGCGAAGTCCACGGGGGTGGAGCCGTTGGGCAGGGCGATTGCCTCGCCGTTGGGGGTGAGTACGACGATTTCGTCGGTGTCGAGGGTGTCAGCGAGCGACTCGTAGAACTTCTCCGACTCCGGGTTGGAGTTCGAAATCTCCGCAATGGACTGCAGGATGCCGACGTTCATCATCGCCGAGGTCTGGGTGCCCGGCTCCTTCGGGTCCTTCGCGGGCGCGCCGCCACGAGCCGCGACCTTCTCGCCGCGCGATGCCGCCTTGTAGCGCCAGTGCGCCGCCACGCCATACTCAGCCTCTTCGTGCATCTTGTAGGTGCGAATCTGAATCTCAAGCGGCAGGTTGCCCGGACCGTACACGGTCAGGTGCAGCGACTGGTAGTTGTTGTTCTTCGGGTTCTTAATGTAATCCTTGAAACGGCCCGTCATCGACGGCCACAGGGACAGCACGTGGCCGAGCACGGTGTAGCACTCCGCCTCTTCCTCAACCATGATGCGCACGGCAAGGATGTCGTTAATCTCGTCGAAGCTACGGCCCTTCGTCTTCATCTTCTGATGAATCGAGTAGTAGTGCTTCGGGCGGCCCGTCACGGTCGCGTCGATGCCCACCTCTTTCAGACGCTCCGTAATCTTGGTGCGTGCCTCGTTCAGGAACTTTTCGAGCGCGGGGGTGCGTTCGCCGACCATGCGTACCATCTCGGCGTAAATCTCCGGGCTCATGGCGGCGAAGGACAGGTCCTCCAGCTCCCACTTGATCGTGTTCAGGCCCAGGCGGTGCGCGAGCGGCGCGTAAATCTTCAGGGTCTCTTCTGCCTTCTTCGCGGCAGAAGCCTGCGGCACAAAACGCCAGGTGCGGGCGTTGTGCAGGCGGTCGGCAAGCTTGATGAGCAGCACGCGGATGTCCTTGCTCATGGACAGCACGAGCTTACGGATCGTCTCAATGGAGGCGTTCTCGCCGTAGGTCATCTTGTCCAGCTTGGTCACGCCGTCGACCAGGTAGGCGACCTCCTCACCGAACTCTTCGGTGAGCTGCTCCATCGTGTAGTCGGTGTCTTCCACCGTGTCATGCAGCAGACCGGCGGCGAGCACGGGGCCGGTCGCGCCCATCTCCGCAAGAATCGCGGTCACGGCGACCGGGTGGGTGATGTACGGGTCGCCACTCTTACGCTTCTGACCCTCGTGGCAGCGGTTCGCCACCTCGTAGGCGCGCTGCAGCACCTGGATGTCTTCGTCCGGGTGGTAGCGGCGCACGGCACGTACGACCGGCGCAATCATCGGGGAGAAACGGATGGTGCCGCCGTTCGAGTCGGAGGCTTCCATCTTGCTGCTGCGGCTACCGAAGACCAGGCGGTTCGGCACACGTCCGCCAGCAGCCATGACGCGGTGCGAGCCGCGTTTCTTCTTTGCGTCAGACGAATCAGTTTCAGGCAGAGGAATCGGGCCAGCGGGCCGAACCGCGGGCTTCTCGGCGGTCCCTGCAGGGTTCTCAGCGTTGGTGTTCACGGCAGGTTCTGCACTCATTCCGGGCTCCTTTGGACGTAACAGCGATGACCTGAGCCCCCGAATCTGCTCGTCGTTGAAAGGCGTGGATGCGGGCGCGCAGTATCTTCTACCTTTATCCTACCCAGCACGCGGATATGAGCCAAAATATGCGCGTAAACTATGCCGCGCTATGACACATTAGGCCGGTGAAATATTAGGCTGGTGTACATGAGGTGGTTCAGCGGGGCATGAGGGAGGCGCTACTCCCCCGGTTCTGCTGCCCCGCGCCGCCGCGGGAGCAAACCCGCGGGCATAAACCAGCGGGCACGCTAAAGGGGAGCCGACACCTTTCGGTATCGACTCCCCTATCGTTAGCAACGCCAATAGCGCTGGCGGAACGCTGGCTAACCGTTCAGGTTCACGCGGTGAATCTCAATGGTTGCACGTGCAGGCTTCTTAGCGGGCTTCTCGGTTGCCTTCTCGTCCTCGGTCGCCTTGTCAGCAGATTCCTCAGCCTTCTCAGCCTCGGCGGGCTCCTCCGAAGAATCACCCTCAGCATCGTCAGCATCCTCAGCGTCCTTGAAGCTGCCGCTCTCCACCTTCGCGGTGTGCTCACGAATCTGGGGCTCGCCCAAACGCAGCGAAGCATACAGCGGAGCAGACACGAACAGCGTGCCGAACATGCCCACCAGAATACCCACAAACAGCGACAGGGACAGATCCTGCAAAGTACCCGCACCCAGGATGAACGCGCCAATGAACAGGATTGCGCCCACCGGCAGAACACCCACAATAGCGGTGTTAATCGAACGGACCAGGGTCTGGTTCACCGCCAGGTTAATCTGCTCGGCAAAGGTCGTGTCGCGGCGTTCCAGCACATCCTCGGTGT